>JACCDS010417668.1_pt1 | contig 41528 bp, 37 predicted proteins | sample 7446441 | NCBI WGS metagenome assembly JACCDS01 (sample SAMN15323445, study PRJNA562643) | freshwater metagenome | isolation source: river surface water | place: USA:Blue River Watershed | collected 2017-08-17 | reverse complement strand
GCAAACAAAAACGGCCGTCTGTCATGTGGACGACAGGACGGCCGCGGACTGCCTCATCGGGATCGCCGCTGAGATCAGCCGAGTTCTTTGACAAGCTCGGGTACAGCCTCGAACAGGTCGCCAACGAGACCGTAGTCAGCGACGCTGAAAATCGGCGCTTCCGGATCCTTGTTGATCGCGACGATGGTCTTCGAGTCCTTCATGCCAGCCAGATGCTGGATCGCGCCGGAGATGCCGACCGCAATGTAGAGCTGCGGTGCGACGATCTTGCCGGTCTGGCCCACCTGCCAGTCGTTCGGCACATAGCCGGCGTCAACGGCAGCGCGCGATGCGCCCATCGCCGCGCCGAGCTTGTCCGCCAGCGGCTCGAGGAGCTTGAAGTTCTCGGCCGAACCCATGCCGCGGCCGCCGGAGACGATGATCTTCGCAGCGGTCAGTTCGGGCCGGTCCGACTTGGCCAGCTCGCGCGATACGAAGGCTGACTTGCCGGAATCGGCGGCAGTATCGATCCTCTCAATCGCGGCCGAACCGCCGGTGGCAGCGGCATCAAAGCCGGTGGCGCGCACGGTGATCACTTTCACCGGATCGGCCGACTGCACGGTGGCGATCGCGTTGCCGGCATAGATCGGACGCTCGAAAGTATCGGGCGAATCGACCTTGGTGATCTCGGAGATCTGGCCGACATCGAGGCAGGCAGCCACGCGCGGCAGGATGTTCTTGCCGTAAGCGGTCGCCGGCGCGAGCACGTGCGAGTAGTTTTTCGCGATAGCGAGCGCTTGCGCCGCAACATTCTCTGCGAGGCCGTCGGCAAATTGCACGCCGTCGGCGACGATCACCTTGGTCACGCCGGCGATCTGCGCCGCGGCCGCAGCGGCGGCATCGCAGCCATGGCCGGCAACGAGAACATGAACTTCATTGCTGCACTGCGCTGCAGCGGTGACGGTGTGGAGGGTACTGGCCTTCAGCGACGCATTGTCGTGTTCGGCGATGACGAGTGCGGTCATGGCGTTTCCTGTTAGATCACTTTGGCTTCGGTTTTCAGTTTCGCGACCAGAGTCGCCACGTCCGGCACCATCGTGCCGGCCGAGCGCTTCGGCGGCTCGGCGACTTTCAGCGTCTTCAGCCGCGGCGCGACATCAACGCCGAGCTCCTCAGGCTTGACGATATCGAGCGGCTTCTTCTTCGCCTTCATGATGTTCGGCAGCGTCACATAGCGCGGCTCGTTCAGGCGCAGGTCGGTGGTGACAATCGCCGGCAGCGTGATCTCGACGGTCTCAAGGCCGCCATCGACTTCACGCGTGACGACCGCCTTGCCGTCTTCAATCGCTACTTTCGATGCAAAGGTCGCCTGTGGCCAGCCCAGCAGCGCCGCCAGCATCTGGCCGGTCTGATTGCAATCGTCATCGATCGCCTGCTTGCCCAGGATGATCAGCTGCGGCTGCTCCTTGTCGGCAATCGCCTTGAGCAGCTTGGCCACGGCCAGCGGCTGCAGGTCGAGGTCAGCTGCGGTTTCGGCCAGGATGGCACGGTCGGCGCCGATCGCCATCGCGGTGCGCAGGGTTTCCTGGCACTGCGTGACGCCGCAGGACACCGCGACCACTTCGGTCGCCTTACCGGCTTCCTTCAAGCGCATCGCCTCTTCTACCGCGATTTCATCGAACGGATTCATCGACATCTTCACGTTGGCGATGTCAACACCGCTGCCATCGGATTTCACGCGCACCTTGACGTTGTAGTCGACCACGCGCTTGACGGGTACCAGTACCTTCATGGGAGTCCTTCAGAAGATTGCAATAGGGCTTTGTGCCTCTAACAAAACGCGCTGGCAAGGTGCGCCGCCGCAGACAGGTCGACCTGTAAGGCAAGGCGGCGCAACGACACTAGCGGCGTTTTGTTAGAGGCACTAATTGACGTTTACGTAAACGGCGATTATAGGGGTAGTCGGACCGGGTGGCAAAATTTGCGCACGGTCGTTCTGTTTAATTCGGTCTGCCGAACAGCCCATGACCGTCCGGCACTTTGCTTACTTGCGACGCAGGTAAAAAGTAAATTCTTTCACCGCGGCTTCTGCGTTCTCTTCATGCGCCACCAGCGCATTGCCGGTCTGGCGCGCAAAGGCATTGAAATCACGTACCGAACCCGGGTCGGTCGCAATCACGCGCAGCACATCGCCGCTGGCCATGTCCGTCAGCGCCTTCTTCGCACGCAGGATGGGCAGCGGACAATTCAGTCCGCGCGCGTCAACGTCTTTCTGGAATTCCATTCAGTCGCTCCGTCGCAGATCAACCGCCGATACGCTGGCCGACCCAGCCACTGACCGACGCCAGCGCCGCTGGCAAGCCGCTCGGGTCGGTACCGCCCGCCTGCGCCATATCCGGCCGGCCGCCGCCCTTGCCGCCGACCTGCTGCGCGACATGGTTGACCAGCTCACCCGCCTTCACCTTCGAGGTCGCGTCAGCGGTCACACCGGCGATCAGGCTGACCTTGCCATCACTGACCGACGCCAGCACGATGGCCGCAGTCTTCAGCTTGTCCTTCATCTTGTCCATCACGCTGCGCAGCGTCGCAACGTCCGCGCCGTCGAGGGTGACGGCCAGCACCTTGATGCCGGCGATATCAACCGCCTGTGCGAGCAGCTCGTCGCCCTGGCTTGATGCTATTTTCGCCTTCAGCGACGCCAGCTCTTTCTCCAGCGATTTCACCTGCTCCTGCACCTGCGCAATGCGCGCATTCAGCTCTTCCGGCGATGCCTTCAGCGCAGCAGCCGCGTCATTGATGCGCGCGGCCATGGACTGCACCAGTGCCAGTGCCTTCTCGCCGGTGACGGCCTCAACGCGGCGAATGCCGGCAGCGACGCCACCTTCCGATACGATCTTGAACAGGCCGATGTCACCGGTGCGCGTTACGTGCGTGCCGCCGCACAGCTCAGTCGAGGTACCGATGCCGAGCACGCGTACGGTGTCGCCATATTTTTCGCCAAACAGCGCCATGGCACCGGCCTTGATCGCTTCGTCATAGGCCATGTGCTGCGCGTCGGTCGCCGCATTGAGCAGGATTTCGTGATTGACCAGCGTCTCGATGCGGCGGATCTCGTCAGCCGATAGCGGCGCGTTGTGGCTGAAGTCGAAACGGGTCTTGTCCTTATCGACCAGCGAGCCCTTTTGCATCACATGGCCGCCGAGCACGGTGCGCAGCGCCTTGTGCATCAGGTGGGTCGCCGAGTGGTTGCGCATGGTCGCCGCGCGCACTGAGCCATCCACTTTTGCCAAGACCTTGTCGCCGACCGACAGCGAACCCGACGCCAGCTTGCCATGGTGGCCGAATACGTCCGGCTGGACCTTCTGCGTGTCGGCTACGTCGAAACTGCTGTTGCCCGCTTCAATCACGCCAACGTCACCAGCCTGACCGCCCGATTCTGCGTAGAACGGCGTGGTGTCCAGCACCACGGTCGCTTCCTGGCCGGCGGCGATGCTCTGCACAGACGCACCGTTCACATACAGCGCGAGCACTTTGGCTTCGCCGGTCAGCTGCTCATAGCCGGTGAACACGGTCTTCGGGCCCGAGTACTCAATGCCCGCCGCCATCTCGAACTTGCCGGCCGCGCGTGCAGCCGACTTCTGCTTTTCCATCGCGCCATGGAAGCCGGCCTCGTCGAGCGTCACATCGCGCTCGCGGCAGATGTCGGCAGTCAGGTCGAGCGGAAAGCCATAGGTGTCATACAGCGCAAACGCGGTCTTGCCGTCGAGCCGGCCCGGATCTTTCGCCAGGGCCGCTTCGAGAATCTTCATGCCATTGTCCAGCGTCTCGCCGAAGCGCTCTTCTTCCTGCTTGAGCACCATCGTCACGCGGTCGGCCGCGTCGGCCAGTTCCGGATAGGCCTCGCCCATCTCTTTCACGAGGTCCGGCACCAGCTTGTGGAAGAACGGTTTCTTCTGGCCCAGCTTGTTCCCATGACGCAGTGCGCGGCGGATGATTCTGCGCAGCACATACGCGCGACCTTCGCTGCCCGGCACCACGCCATCGGTCACGAGGAAAGCGCATGCGCGGATGTGGTCGGCGATCACGCGCAGGGACGCATTGGACAGATCCGTCGCGCCCGTCTCGCGCGCGGCGGCTTTCACCAGCCGGTCAAACAGGTCGATTTCGTAGTTGCTGTGTACATGCTGCATCACGGCCGCGAGGCGCTCGAGGCCCATGCCGGTATCGACACAGGGCGCCGGCAGTGGCGTCAGCGTGTATTCGCCGGTGGCCAGGTCGAGCTGCCGGTCGAACTGCATGAACACGTTGTTCCAGATTTCAATGTAGCGATCGCCGTCCTGCTCGGCACTGCCCGGAGGGCCGCCCCAGACGTCCGGGCCGTGGTCATAAAAAATCTCGGAGCATGGTCCACAGGGACCTGTGTCGGCCATCTGCCAGAAGTTATCCGACGCATATGGCGCACCCTTGTTGTCGCCGATACGCACGACGCGCTCGGGCGGCAGGCCGATGTCCTTGGTCCAGATATCGTAGGCCTCGTCATCGGTCTGATAAACGGTGGCCCACAGCTTTTCTTTCGGCAGGCCATACACCTCGGTCAGCAGCTCGTAGGCCCACTTCAGGGAATCACGCTTGAAGTAGTCGCCGAACGACCAGTTGCCGAGCATCTCGAAGAAAGTGTGATGGCGCGCGGTATAGCCCACGTTTTCCAGATCGTTGTGCTTGCCGCCGGCACGCAGGCAGCGCTGCACGGACGTGGCGCGCACGTAGTTGCGCTTGTCGGTGCCGAGGAAGACATCCTTGAACTGCACCATGCCGGAGTTCGTGAACAGCAGCGTCGGGTCATTGCCGGGCACCAGACTGGACGAACGCACAACGGTGTGGCCTTTGGAGGCAAAGAAGCTGAGGAATTTTTCGCGGATCTCGGAGGCTTTCATGGCTCGCAGTTCGACAGTGTTCAGTGCGACGGCGTGGCCGTCGGAAAACCGAGCATTATACCCGTTGAAACCGCACGATCTGCCGGACAAGTGCTTGTCAATTGTTTAATCCGACCCCGCAAAACCGGCCGGAATCCGATCCAGCCGGTCGGTGCAGATCGCATCGACACCGAGGCCGAACAGGTAATCTGCCATCGCCGGCTCATTCACCGTGTAGCAGAGCAAACCGAAGCCCACCTGTTTAACGGCCGCGGCCTGCGCCGGGGTCAGCAAACCGGCCTGCACATGCAGCGCGGATGCGTCAAGCTCGTCAAGTTGCTCGCGCCAGTTGACGGGCACGGCCTCGACCAGCAAGGCTCGCGGTAGCATCGGCGCCGCGTCGCGGGCTGCCTGCAGTGCGGCCGCCGAGAATGACGACAGCAGCACACTGCCGGCCGGCAGTGCTGCGCAGGCCTCGGCGACGCGAACGCCGGTGTCCGCTTCGAGCCCGCGGGCCGGCTTGATCTCGACATTTATCCACAGCCCGTGGCGCAGGCAGAACGCGGCTGCTTCGGCAAATGACGGTACCGGCTCTCCGGCATAGGCGGCCGAGAACCACGCGCCGGCATCGGCTGAGGCAAGCTCGGCCAAGGTGCAATCGGCGACCTTGCCTTCGCCGCGAACCGTTCGGCCAAGCCGGACATCGTGCATCAGCACCAGCTCGCCGGTTCGCAAGGCCATCACGTCGAACTCGACCGCGCGAAAGCCATGCGCGAGAGCGCAGCGCAAGGCGGCCAGCGTGTTCTCCGGGGCCAGCGTGCCACCGCCGCGGTGGGCGAGGATTTTCGGATAGGACCACATGGCAGGGTCTGAGTTGGAGGGCCAGCTAGGAAATTAAGACACCTTCAAGCCTACGGTAAAATGCCGATTACACTTCCTCAGATTATCTTCCTGTTCCATGAGCAACGACAGCAGCAGCGGCGCGACCCACGCTCCGTCGAATTTTTTGCGCGGCATTATCGACAGCGATACCGAAAACGGTAAATACGCAGCGCGCACCGATGCGCAAGGCCAGCCGCTACCAACCGTCATCACCCGCTTTCCGCCGGAGCCGAATGGCTACCTGCACATCGGGCATGCGAAGTCCATCTGTCTGAACTTCGGTCTGGCGCGCGACTACGGTGGCCGCTGCCATCTGCGCTTCGACGACACTAACCCAACCAAGGAAGAGCAGGAATACGTCGACACCATCATCGACAGCGTCGAATGGCTCGGCTTTTCGTGGAAGGACGCAGGCGGCGAACACAAATACTTCGCCAGCGACTACTTCGATCAGCTGTACAAGATGGCCGAGTGGCTGATCACCGCCGGCCATGCGTATGTGGACAGCCAGCGCGCTGAAGAAATGGCGGCCAACCGTGGCAGCTTTGGCGAACCGGGCAAGAACTCGCCTTTCCGCGACCGCCCTGCCGCCGAGTCGCTGGACCTGCTGCGCCGGATGAAAGCCGGTGAATTCAAGGATGGAGAGCACATCCTGCGCGCGAAGATTGATATGGCGTCGCCGAACATGAACATGCGCGACCCGGCGATCTACCGCATCCGCCATGCGCATCATCACCGTACCGGCGACGAGTGGTGTATCTACCCCATGTACGACTATGCACACCCGATCTCGGATGCGATCGAGAACATCACGCACTCGCTGTGCACACTGGAATTCCAGGACCATCGTCCCTTCTACGACTGGATCCTGGCGCGCCTGGCCGAGGGTGGTTTCTTCAAACAGGCGCTGCCGCATCAGTACGAATTCGCGCGGCTGAACCTGACCTATGCGATCACCAGCAAGCGCAAGCTGCTGCAACTCGTCGAAGAAAACATTGTCGATGGCTGGGACGATCCGCGCATGCCGACCATCGTCGGTATCCGCCGGCGCGGCTTCACGCCGGAATCGGTGCAACTGTTTGCCGAGCGCATCGGTGTCGCAAAAGCGGATAGCTGGATCGACATGAGCACTCTCGAAGGCGCGCTGCGCGATGACCTCGACGCGAAAGCACCGCGTATCGTCGGGGTACTGAAACCGCTGAAACTGATCATCGACAATTTCCCGGAGCGCCACAGCGAAGACTGCACGGCACCGGTGCATCCGCATCATCCCGAGCGGGGCAACCGTACGTTCCCGATCAGTCGTGAACTGTGGATCGAGGAAGAAGATTTCATGGAAGTGCCGAGCAAAGGCTACTTCCGTCTGTACCCGGGCAACAAGGTACGGCTGCGCTACGGCTATGTGGTCGAATGCACCGGCTGCGACAAGGATGCCGACGGCAACGTGATCGCGGTGCATTGCAACTACTTCGCCGACAGCAAGAGCGGCACCGACGGCGCAAACAACTACAAGGTGAAGGGCAACATTCACTGGGTATCGGCACCGCATGCAGTGAAGGCCGAAGTGCGCATGTATGACCGCCTGTTCAAGGATCCGCATCCCGATGCCGGCGGCAAGGACTTCAAACTCGCGTTGAATCCGGATTCGAAATCAGTGATCACCGCTTATCTGGAGGCCGGTGCCGACCGTGCGCAGCCGGATGACAAATTCCAGTTCGAGCGCCATGGCTACTTCGTTGCCGATCGCGTCGATTCGACTGCAGGCAAGCCGGTGTTCAATCGCATCGTTACGCTGAAAGACAGCTGGGGCAAGTGACGCGCGTCGCCCCTGCGGGAATGGCATGAACTTTGACAAGCTGGTCTTCGTCGACCTGGAGACCACCGGCACCAATCCGGTCGCCGACCGCATCACCGAGATCGGCCTGATCGAGGTCGATGCGGCCGGCAATGCGACACCCTGGTCCAGCCTGGTCAATCCCGAAGTCCCGATACCGTCATTCATTCAGGGCCTGACCGGCATCAGCAATGCCATGGTGGCCGGCGCGCCGACCTTCGCCAAGCTGGCGCCCGCGCTGCATGACCGGCTGCAGGGCGCGCTGTTCATTGCGCACAACGCGCGCTTTGATTACGGCTTCCTCCGCAATGCGTTCAGCGAAGCCGGCCTGCCCTACAAGGCCGACGTGCTGTGCACGGTGAAGCTGTCACGCGCGCTGTATCCGCAAGAGCGCAAGCACAATCTCGACACACTGATCGAGCGGCACGCCCTGAAGGCCGATGCGCGGCATCGCGCACTGGCCGATGCCGATCTGCTTTGGCAACTATGGCAGAAGCTGACAACCACGCTGCCCGCCGACACCTTCAACGCAGCGCTGGCATCGCTGCTGCAGCGACCGAGCCTGCCATCGCACCTGCCCACCGATGCGCTCGACCAGATTCCCGATACGCCAGGTGTTTATCTGTTCTATGGCGAAAACGATTTGCCACTGTACGTCGGCAAAAGCGTGCGGCTGCGGCAGCGCGTGCTGTCGCACTTCAACGCAGACCACAAGCTGTACAAAGACATGCGGCTATCCCAGCAGCTGCACCGCATCGAGGTGCGCGAAACGGCCGGCGAAGTCGGCGCGCTGCTGCTCGAAGCACAGCTGGTAAAAGATCTGCAACCGGTGCACAACCGGCTGCTGCGCCGGCAAGGCGAGCTCTGTGCGTGGCGTCTGCACGAAGACGACAAGGGGCACACACTGCCCTCACTCACTTACGCGAACGAGCAGGACTTCGGCCGTGCGGACCGGCTATATGGCCTGTTCAGTTCGAAGCGCAAGGCCGAAGCGGCGTTGCGTGAACTGGCCGAATCGCATCAGCTGTGCCTGGCACAGCTCGGGCTGGAAAAGCGCAGCGCGCCGAACAAGCCTTGCTTCGGCTTTCAGCTCAGGCAGTGCAAAGGCGCGTGTATCGGCAAGGAAGCCGAATCCTTCCATCGCGCGCGATTGGAAGCAGCGCTTGGCAGCCTGCGCGTGAAAACCTGGCCACATCAAGGTGCGGTCGGTCTCGTCGAGCGACTCGGCAATGAACGTACCGATGTGCATGTGGTCAGCAACTGGTGCTATCTCGGCACCGCGCGCTCGGAAGAAGAGTTGCGCAGCCTGCTTGAGCACGCGCCCGTGCGCCCAGCGTTCGACCTCGATACCTACAAGATCCTCAGCCGCGTAATCCTGCGCGGCGAACTCGAATTGCGACCGCTGTCCTAGGCGTCGCCCCCTGTCGTCACTCTGTTGCCGGCCCGCTCGCCCAATGACCCCCACCGCGCTTTCCGCAGGATCGCCTTCCCCCATTCGGTGTAAGTTTTAGTAAGAAAATTTATTACCGGATCCAAATTTATCGCGTTAATATTTCCTTAGGTTTTACCGGTTCAAATAACGAGTTAAAACGGAGACAGTGATACCGGATAGCGAACCTGACAGCGCAGCCTACCCGGTCAGCGCGGAAGTTCATCGGGCATCGCCCTTAAGAACCTCTAACAAAACGTCGCTGGCCAGGCGCGCCGCCGCAGACAGTACAACCTGTACGGCAAGGCGGCGCAACGACGCTAGCGGCGTTTTGTTAGAGGTACTAAGTGCAGCCATGCCCATCACCCAAGCTGCGGAACACCGTTCACGCAGCAACGGGGCTATCCCGATTGCGGCAATCAACCCACCCGCATTGATAAGCGTCACTCACGCCAGCCTTCATCGTCTTCAGACAAAGCGATCGGCAGATTGCTGATCAAACGCGTAGCTCAGGTTGACCGCCATCAAAAATGGCGGAATGCCGGTTGCTAGCATGGTGCGCCACTGACCGGCATACCTGCGTCAGTTTTTTGCAGTTATGGCAGTTCAGCTGTTTTTGTCGAAGTACAGATCGGAGAACAACAATGGATGAGGTAGTCATCGTTGCCGCTGCACGTACCGCGGTTGGCAAATTCGGGGGAACGATTGCGAAGGTGCCTGCAGCCGAGCTCGGCGCCCACGTCATCAAGGGACTGGTCGCGAAGACCGGTATCGATCCGCAGCAGATCAGTGAAGTCATCATGGGTCAGGTGCTGACTGCGGGTGTCGGCCAGAACCCGGCGCGGCAGGCAGTGATCAAGGCTGGCCTGCCTGACATGATCCCGGGCATCACGATCAACAAAGTCTGCGGCAGCGGCCTGAAGGCAACCCATCTGGCGGCACAGGCGATCCTGTGCGGTGACGCTGACATCATCATCGCTGGCGGGCAGGAAAACATGAGCGCGTCGCCGCATGTGCTTAATAACTCGCGCGATGGCTTCCGGATGGGCGACGCGAAGCTGGTCGACACAATGATCGTCGACGGCCTGTGGGACGTGTACAACCAGTACCACATGGGCATCACTGCAGAGAACGTCGCAAAGAAATTCAACGTCTCGCGCGCTGAGCAGGACGAGTTCGCCCTGGCGTCTCAGAACAAGGCCGAGGCGGCGCAGAAAGCCGGCAAGTTCAGAGACGAGATCCTGCCACTGGAGATCCCGTCGAAGAAAGGTGCGATCGTGTTCGACGCCGACGAATACATCAAGGCCGGCAGCACGCTCGATGCGCTGACCAGCCTGCGCCCGGCCTTCAACAAGGAAGGCTCAGTCACTGCGGGTAATGCATCGGGCATCAACGACGGCGCGGCCGCCGTGATGATGATGTCGGCAAAGAAGGCACAGCAGCTGGGTCTGAAGCCACTCGCAAAGATCAAGGCCTATGCATCGGCCGGCCTCGACCCGACCATCATGGGCATGGGACCGGTACCGGCCAGCCAGCGCTGCCTGCAGAAGGCCGGCTGGACGCACAAAGACCTCGACCTGATGGAGATCAACGAGGCCTTTGCTGCGCAGGCGATCGCAGTCAACAAGGAAATGGGCTGGGATACGTCGAAGATCAACGTGAACGGCGGCGCAATTGCGATCGGCCATCCGATCGGTGCGTCCGGCTGCCGTATTCTCGTCACCCTGATTCACGAGATGATTCGCCGCGATGCGAAGCGCGGGCTGGCCAGCCTGTGTATTGGCGGCGGCATGGGCGTGGCACTGGCGATCGAGCGCTGAGGCGGGGGCTTCAGCGGCAACGACTTTTTTGTACTGCACTAACTCAAACAAAAGGGAGCAGACATGAGCAGAGTAACCTTGGTAACGGGTGGCATGGGCGGTCTGGGCGAAGCGATCTGCATCAAGATGGCCAATATGGGTTACGACGTAGCGACCACCTACTCGCCGGGCAACACCAAAGTGGATGCGTGGCTGGCCGAGATGAAGCAGAAAGGCTACTCGTTCCGCGCCTATCCGTGCAACGTCGCGGATTATGCATCGGCGCAGGAATGCATCTCGACGATCGTGAAGGAAATGGGACCGATCGACGTGCTGGTCAACAATGCCGGCATCACGCGCGACATGACCTTCAAGAAAATGGACAAGGTCAACTGGGACGCCGTCATCCAGACCAACCTCGATTCCGTATTCAACATGACCAAGCCGGTCTGCGACGGCATGGTGGATCGCGGCTGGGGCCGGATCATCAACATCTCATCCGTCAACGGCCAGAAAGGTGCGTTCGGCCAGACCAACTATTCGGCAGCGAAGGCCGGCATGCACGGCTTCACGAAAGCGCTGGCGTATGAAGTGGCGAAGAAGGGCGTGACCGTGAATACGATCTCACCGGGCTACATCGGTACGAAGATGGTTACCGCGATTGCACCGGAAGTTCTCGATACCAAGATCCTGCCGCAGATCCCGATGGGCCGCCTCGGCAAGCCTGAGGAAGTCGCGGGCCTGGTCGCCTACCTGGCGTCGGAAGAAGCGGCTTTTGTGACCGGCGCAAACATCGCGATCAACGGCGGCCAGCATATGCAGTAAGGGGCGTTATTCAGGGGGAGCGTGACGGGAGCAGCGGCATCGCACCCGGTTGCCCTGCCCTGGTAAATCAGCGATAATCCGGCCCGCATGGCAGCTTGCTGTCATGCCTCTGCCTCGGTGGTGAAATTGGTAGACGCGCCGGACTCAAAATCCGGTTCCGAAAGGAGTGTCGGTTCGATTCCGACCCGAGGCACCACTATGTCAGGCTACAGACCTGATGCCGAAATACCAGAAAGCTCCTTCGGGGGCTTTTTTCATATCGTTTTGTTCGTTGGACTATTCTGCGGAGACGGAATCGCTGCCGAAACGTCTGCCGACCATGATGATCGCAACCACTGCCATTCCGATTAAACCCACCAGTAGCGCCATCGCGCCGACGGCAGTCAGAAAATCGGCCAGCCAGCCAAACAAAGAAAACAACCCGACGCCGGTGCTGACAAACAACGCCAGCCACATCGGCTGCTTCCAGCACCAGAGATTGATGGTCGCCAGCGCAATCAGCGCGGCCAGCCAGTGAAAGGGCAGCTGCAGATAATTCATCACCACAGCCCAGTACAGCATCACGGTGAGTGCAACAGCGAGCGGCACACAAACCGCCGGGTGAGAAAACCAGCGCCATTCGCGCCTGACAGGCAATGGATAGGCTGGCCGCGCCAGCAAGGTACCGATGACGCGCGGCTCACCGCGCCAGATGTTCTGGCGACGGCGCAGGATGACGTAACGCCAGAGCAGGCTCAGTACACCCAAAGCCGCCAGCAGCAACGCATACACGGCCCATTCATTGCCGATATCGTCGCCAATATCGCCCGCCAGCGCCACTGCCGCCACGGCGCCCAGCAAAAGGGGAAGCCGCAAAGCGCGCAGGCAACGACGGCCCGGCGAGTCCGATTTGTCCTGCCAACTGATGACGGTGCCGCTGTCTTGCTTCATCCGTACTCCGTACCCGCACAAAACCGATAGAGCAGCCTCCTTCGGAAGCTGCCGGGTCGACCGATGAACTGGTTTGGGTCGGGATTCTAACATTTAGATTCCATAATGAAACAATTCAAAAATATATATCTTCATACTGAGATCAAAGCCCTTCTGCTATGTCCGCATCGCGGCGGACACTTTTTGCTAATCAAGGCAAATTTTGTCGATATAAAAAAATATTTGTCCCAAAGCGAACGAATCGCCGATCAAGGTTCGGTAGTAAAGCCCGAAGAAGCTGCTCTGCTTTTCGATCAATTGATTCGGCCATCAATCTGCCAAGCCGATAGAACGTCTGCTGATGGGTGACAACCGCCCTGCTCCGACGATTTAGCGCATCGCTTATCGCCTGCACGTCCGTGAATCCATTTGGCACACAACTTGCCATTGCGACCGGATCCACACCGTGGATTTCATCTTTTACTCGCGATACGACAAGGAGCAGCCTATGAAAAACAGTGAACGCTACCGCCATGGAGAACAGGGCTTCACGCTGATTGAATTGATGATCGTCGTGGCGATCATCGGCATTTTGGCCGCGGTAGGCATACCGGCCTATCAGGACTACACAGCAAAAGCTCGGGTAGCCGAAGGTCCAAACATCGCAGCACCTGCGATGACGGCACTCGGCATCGCCTGCAGCGATGGCACATGGTCAGAGAAAAAGAATACGCTGAGCCACAAGGATCTCGGATTGCCGGATTCTGACAAGATCACGGGCAACAAGGTAAGCTCGGTCGAAGTCAAAGCGACGGATGACACAATTGCCACCATATCCATCAAGTATGGCGAGGGCATCCCGGGCGTTAAAAAGGACGACATGCTGATTTATAAGGCAGAGTGCAGGTCTGGCACTGGACTGGTATGGTCGATCGATACTAACAGCACCGTGCCAGAGAAATTCCGTCCGAAGGTATAAGCAATCCTGCAAAACACAACGGGGAGCCGCAGCTCCCCGTTTTTTCATTCGCTGTCGCGATGACTACAGCATCGCCTTCAGCAGACGACCCATCTCGGACGGATTGCGCGTGACCTTGATGCCGCAGGCTTCCATGATCTGCAGCTTCGCATCGGCCGTATCAGCACCGCCAGAGATCAGCGCGCCCGCATGGCCCATGCGCTTGCCCGGAGGCGCGGTCACACCGGCGATGAAGCCGACCACCGGCTTCTTCATGTTCTCCTTGATCCAGTAAGACGCATTCGCCTCGTCCGGACCGCCGATCTCGCCGATCATGATCACCGCATCGGTATCCGGATCGTCGTTGAACATCTTCATGACGTCGATATGCTTCAGACCGTTGATCGGGTCACCGCCAATGCCGACTGCGGACGACTGGCCCAGACCCAGCGCGGTCAGCTGGCCAACCGCTTCATAGGTCAGCGTGCCCGAACGCGACACGACACCGATGCGGCCCTTCTTGTGGATATGGCCCGGCATGATGCCGATCTTGATTTCGTCCGGCGTGATCAGGCCCGGGCAGTTCGGTCCCAGCAGCAGCGTCTTGCTGCCGGCCTTCTTCATCTTGTCCTTCAGCGCGAGCATGTCACGCACCGGGATGCCTTCGGTGATGCAGATCGCCAGATCCAGCTGAGCCTCGACCGCTTCCCAGATCGCGTCAGCAGCACCGGCCGGCGGCACGTAGATGACCGACACGTTGGCGCCGGTCGCCTTTTTCGCTTCGGTGACGTTCGCATAGATCGGAATACCCTCGAAATCTTCGCCGGCCTTCTTCGGGTTCACGCCGGCGACGAAGCAGTTCTTGCCGTTCGCGTAGTCGCGGCACATGCGGGTGTGGAACTGACCCGTCTTGCCGGTAATGCCCTGCGTGATGACTTTGGTGTCTTTATTAATCAGGATAGACATTGTGCGTTCTTCCTCGTGAATTATTTGCCTTGCGTGCCGTTTGCCGCAGCGACCACTTTCTGCGCCGCTTCTTCCATCGTGTCGGCCGAGATAATCGGCAGGCCGGAATCGGCCAGCATCTTCTTGCCGATCTCTTCGTTCGTGCCCTTCATGCGCACGACCAGCGGCACACCCAGCTTGACCGCACGCGAGGCGGTGATCACGCCTTCGGCGATCACGTCGCAGCGCATGATGCCGCCGAAAATATTCACGAGGATGGCTTTCAGGCCCGGGTTCTTCAGCATGATCTTGAATGCTTCGGTGACCTTCTCGGCAGTGGCGCCGCCGCCAACGTCGAGGAAGTTCGCCGGCTCGCCATTGAACAGCTTGATGGTATCCATCGTCGCCATCGCGAGACCCGCGCCATTGACCAGACAGCCGATATTACCGTCGAGCGAAATGTAGGCGAGGTCAAACTTCGATGCCTCGACCTCGGCCGGATCTTCTTCATCGAAGTCGCGATAAGCAACGATCTCCGGATGACGGAACAAGGCGTTCGAATCGAAATTGAATTTCGCGTCCAGCGCGATCACCTTGCCGTCGCCGGTCAGGATCAGCGGATTGATCTCGGCCAGCGATGAATCGGTCTCCCAGTAGGCGTTGTACAGACCTTGCAACTGCTTGCGCGCGTCGGCGATCGATGCCGCCGGGACGCCAATCTTCGCGGCGATGTCATCGGCTTCAGTATCTTTCAGGCCGGTGGCCGGATCGATTTCGACCTTGTGGATTTTTTCCGGATGCGATGCGGCCACTTCCTCAATATCCATTCCGCCTTCGCTCGATGCCATCAAGACGACGCGCTGCGATACGCGGTCGGTGACCATCGACACATACAGTTCTTTCTTGATATCCGCGCCTTCCTCGATCAGCAGGCGGCGAACCCTCTGACCTTCCGGGCCGGTCTGGTGCGTGACCAGCTGCATGCCGAGAATCTGGTTCGCGTATTCGCGTACCTGCTCAAGCGACTTCGCGACCTTCACGCCGCCGCCTTTGCCACGGCCGCCCGCATGAATCTGCGCCTTCACAACCCAGACCGGACCGCCGAGCGTCTCGGCAGCTGTAACAGCCTCGTCAACACTCATGCACGGAATGCCACGCGGCACCGTGACGCCGTACTTCCTCAGGATTTCTTTTCCCTGGTACTCATGGATTTTCATGCAGTCTTCCCCTTAAAGGCGCAATGGTTCATTGGTCAATCTCGGATGGGTTCGTCGCTGGTCACCACGCCGGTTACCGGTTGGATGACCCAGCGCGGGTAATACTTGCCGACTGCCGCGCCATCGCGGCGCAACGCATGGCAACGGTCGAGCTGAAAAGGTGGTTGCGTATTGCTATCGTCGGTCTCGCCGTCGCGGGTGGGCAGCACGGTGCCGGCAAACGCCTGGATGGTGGCCGTCGGCAGCACGCCCGCGAGTTCGGTCAGATGGGTACAGCCGGCAATGCCGCCTAGCCGCTCACGCACCGCCTGCCGGAATCCCTTTGTCAGGTTCAGGCCGATCAGCTGACGATAGGCGGCGCCGATGGTATCGCAATGCCCCGGATACGGAACCGCGTCCGATACGGCGTCGGCATCAACAATAGTGAATTGGGTATCAACCGTGATACGAAGCCACAGGTCATGAATGGGTTCGCCCGGCGCGCGCGTGCCGGAAGCCAGCCGCACATCCATGGGCCGACTGTCTATCAACCGGGCCTCGATGTCCCAGAGACCGTCGTCGCGTTCGAAAGCCTGTGCAGAAATGCTGCGGTGATGCCGCGGCGCACGGGAGGTTTTCGGGGCTGGCAAAGGCATAAGGCGATGGGCGCATTGATGGCCGAAACGGCTTGCGCTCAATGGTGTTGTGCAGACCGTCGCAGTTTCTACGACTGGTGCCGCTCCTGCGGCGCTGCAAAGCTGCTGCAGTGTAGCACAGCCCATGTGCCGCCAGAACGGCGGTCATTGCAGACAGTGAAGGGTATTAGCTGAATTTTATTCGCCGATGCCGTCAGTCTGACGCTTGGCGCGGCGCAGCACGGACTGTATCGCCGAATGCGAAAAGCCGCGCTGCTGAAGGAAGCGCAGCTGTTTCGCGAGACCAGCCGCATCGTCAGCCGGCTGACCGAATTTGCGCAACCAGACTGCCCATGCACGTTCGTCCTCGTCGGCCAGCAGCCCCGACTTCAGTTCGGCCACCGTGGACTCGTCCAGCCCGTGCCGCTGCAGCTCGGACACAATACGTGCACTGCCGAAGCGGGTAGCACGCCGATGAACCAGAGACTCGGCAAACCGTTCTTCGGAAAGGAATTTCTGCTGTTGCAGCCAGTCGAGCACCGCGTCAACGTCGTCACCCTCGACGACATGCTGAGCCAGCTTGCGCGCGAGTTCCTGCCGGCTGTGTTCACGTGCGGCCAGATAACGCAGCGCGCGGGCTTTCAGGCTGGGCTTTTCACGGGGCATCAGAAGAACCGCTCAGTGTCAGAAGGTGCAGGCACTGCAGGTCATCGGCTACCGAAGAAAGCGGCGAGCAGGACCTACCTTCCTGCCCGCCGCCCGGCAACAACTCTGCACATGACGAAATCGCTTTGCGTTGCACCTCGCCTGACTCAATGGCACTTGCAATGGCGCTTGGCAGGCATTTACTCTTCCGCAGCCGGCGCCGGTGCCGCCTTGGCCTTGCGCGACGGTGCAGCAGCCTCGCCCGCCACCCCCGGCGCGCCCGGTTGCAACGGCGGCAGAGCCGGAACACCGAGGTGCGCGCGCACCTTGTTCTCGATCTCGTAGGCCAGTTCCGGGCGCTCCCTCAGGTACTGGCGCGCATTGTCCTTGCCCTGACCGATGCGCTCGCCGTTGTAGCTGTACCAGGCACCCGATTTCTCAACCACCTTCGCCTCGACGCCAAGATCGATGATCTCGCCTTCCCGCGACACGCCCTCTCCGTACAGGATGTCGAAATGTGCTTCCTTGAAAGGCGGCGCGATCTTGTTCTTCACGACCTTGACCTTGGTCTCGTTACCGATCACCTCATCGCCGGATTCGATCGAACCGGTGCGACGAATATCCATACGCACAGACGCATAGAATTTCAGCGCATTACCGCCGGTCGTGGTCTCGGGGTTGCCGAACATGACACCGATCTTCATCCGGATCTGGTTAATGAAGATCACCATCGTATTGGTACGGCTGATCGAGCCGGTCAGCTTGCGCAGTGCCTGCGACATCAGGCGTGCCTGCAGGCCGGGCAACGAATCGCCCATATCGCCCTCGATCTCGGCGCGCGGCGTCAGCGCAGCCACCGAGTCGATCACTACCAGGTCGACCGCACCGGAGCGCACCAGCGCATCGGTGATCTCAAGTGCCTGCTCGCCGGTGTCCGGCTGCGAGATCAGCAGGTCTTCCAGGTTGACGCCGAGTTTTTGCGCGTAGATGGTATCGAGCGCGTGTTCGGCATCAATAAACGCGCAGGTACCGCCCAGTTTTTGCATCTCGGCGATGACCTGCAGGGTCATCGTGGTCTTGCCCGACGATTCCGGACCGTAGATTTCAATCACGCGTCCACGCGGCAGTCCGCCGACGCCCAGTGCCACGTCAAGGCCGAGCGAGCCGGTGGATACCACCTGCACTTCCTCGGCGACCGCGCCATCCATGCGCATCACCGAGCCTTTGCCGAACTGCTTCTCGATCTGTGCCAGCGCGGCGCTCAGCGCCTTGGCTTTGTCCGCGTTTGCCAGTTTTTTATCGTCCATGCGTACTCTCTCAGTGCCGTGGGGGTGTGAGCTGGTACTGTATAAAAATCCAGTGAAAAGCGCAAGAGGCAATCACGGCGGCCGACTTTGCTGGAATAGCAATCGCCGCGAAAGCTACCGCCGCGCGCATTTGTTGCTGGCAACATCTAAACCCAATAGACTTCGACGAAGAGACAGCGTCCGGAGCGCTTGAGTGCCCCGAACGCAGCCCGCCAGCGGGACTTATTAAATTCATATTAAACCGGCCCAGGCCGAACCAAGACACCGGAACCCGCATGCGCATCCTGCTCGCCGAAGATGACAGTGTGCTGGCCGACGGTCTGACGCGCTCGCTGCGCCAGTCCGGCTACGTGACCGATTGCGTGAACGACGGACAATCGGCCGACAGCGCCCTGTCGACGCAGGACTTTGACCTGCTGATCCTCGACCTCGACCTGCCAAAGATGAACGGCCTCGAAGTGCTGCGCCGGCTGCGCGCGCGCGACTCGCGGATGGCCGTGCTGATCCTGACCGCCAATGATTCGGTCGAACAGCGCGTGAAGGGCCTGGACCTCGGCGCTGACGACTACATGGCCAAACCTTTCGCACTGTCCGAGCTGGAGGCGCGGGTACGCGCGCTGACGCGGCGCGGCGCCGGCGGCGGCCCCACCGTGATTCGCCACGGTCCGCTGTCATTCGACCAGGTCGGCCGCATCGCCTATCTGAACGATCACATGATCGACCTGTCCGCGCGCGAGCTCGGGCTGCTCGAGGTGCTGCTAAAGCGCAGCGGTCGGCTGGTATCGAAGGAGCAGCTAGTCGACCACTTGTGCGAATGGGGTGAAGAGGTCAGCAATAACGCGATCGAAGTCTATGTGCACCGGCTGCGCAAGAAGATCGAGAGCGGCGGCGTGCGCATCGCTACCGTGCGCGGGCTCGGCTACTGTCTCGAAAAATACGCCGCGCCCGTCGCTGACGCCGGCGCCGCCTGAGTCTTCCCGTGCGCGCCGATAGCCGCAAGACGCCGGGCCTGACTGCTGCCGACGGCAAGGATCAGCACAACCAGCGCTCACTGTTCGGCGAAATCCTCGACTGGATGCTGATGCCGCTGCTGCTGCTGTGGCCGCTGTCGATCGGCGTCACCTATCTGATCGCGAAGTCGATCGCCAACGAACCCTTCGACCGCTCCCTCGAAGACCGCGTAACCGTGCTGGCGCAGCAGGTCAAAGAAGTGAACGGTGAACTCAGCGCGAAGTTACCCTTCTCGGCGCGCGACATCCTGCGTGCGGACGATATCGACAATGTGTATTTCCAGATCAGCGGCCCGAACCGTGAAATGATCGCCGGCGACACGGACCTGCCGCTGCCTGATGATGAAGATCCGCCGGTGCCTTGGGCAGTGGTACTGCGCGACGCGCAGATGCGCAATGCCGACGTTCGCATTGCGTATACCTATGTGAACCTGCAGGCGTCGCGTACCACCGGCCTGAAGCCCGGCGACACCCGCTATGCGCTGGTGCAGGTCGGCGAAACGCTGGAGAAGCGCCGTCTGCTGGCCAACCAGATCATCAAGGGCGTGATCCTGCCCGAGTTCATCATTCTGCCGATCGCAATTGCGCTGCTGTGGTTCGCGCTGTCACGCGGGCTGTCGCCGCTGACCAGCCTGCAGGAAAATATCCGGTCGCGCCGACCAGATGACTTGTCGCCGATCGATTCGCGCGCGGTACCGGAGGAAATCTCACCACTGGTACGCTCGCTGAACGAGATGCTGAGTCGTCTCGGGCAGAGCATTCAGTCGCAGAAGCGCTTCATTGCCGACGCTGCGCATCAAATGAAGACACCGCTGGCCGGCATGCGCATGCAGTCCGAGCTCGCGCTGCGGCAGGATTCACACGACGAAATCCAGCGCTCGCTCGAACAGCTGGCGAAGAGCTCCGCGTCGGCGACGCGGCTGGTGAACCAGTTGCTGGCGCTGGCCCGCGCAGAAAACGACTCACCGCAAGCTACGCCATTGCAAGACCTCGATCTGGCCGCACTCGCACGCAGTACGGTGCAGGACTGGTTCGGCGCGGCGCAGGCACGCGAGATCGACCTCGGCTTTGAAGCGGGCGATGGCCCGGTCGGCGTGGCCGGCAATGCGACCATGCTGCGCGAACTGATGAACAACCTGATCGACAACGCACTGCGCTACACACAGCACCGCGGTAGGGTGACGGTGCGCGTGCAACACGACATCGAACGACAGCAGGCCATCCTCGAGGTTGAGGACAATGGCCCCGGCATACCGCCGGCCGAGCGCGGCCAGGTCTTCGAGCGCTTTTACCGCATCCTCGGCAGCGACGTCGAGGGTAGCGGTCTGGGGCTGGCGATCGTGCGCGAGATCGCGCAGCGACACGGCGCCACTGTCGCAGTCAGCCACAATCCGCGCAGCACCGATCCGCGCTTTCACGGCGCGCTGTTCCGCATCAGCCTTCGGCTGGTGCCGCTTGATGGCGAGAGCGAACCATGAGTACACGGCGACTGGATCCGGCCCGCTACTGGCAAACCGTCCGACGCGTCACGCTTGCGCTGCTGGCGCTGTGGTTCGCGGTCAGTTTCGGCGCGGTGTTCTGGGCACGCGAACTGTCAGCGGTATCGCTGTGGGGCTGGCCGCTACATTTCTATCTGGCAGCACAGGGCGTGACGCTGGTCTATCTCGCGATCGTGGGCATCTATGCGATTGCGATGCGACGGCTCGATAAGCTGGCCCGCGCAAAGGATGAGGATGCGTGACGACGCCTTTCCGCGCCGGCTGAGCCGCTACTTCGGCCTGTATACCGCTGGCTTCGGGGTGTTGCTGGTGGCACTGGCCATCCTGGAACACGAAGGTTTCCCGCGCTTCCTGCTGGGTTACCTGTTCCTGTTCGCGACGATTGTCGTCTACGCCTTCATCGGTGTGTTCAGCCGTACCACCGATGTCAACGAATACTATGTGGCCGGCCGCGGCGTGCCGGCGCTGTTCAACGGCATGGCGACCGCCGCCGACTGGATCTCGACGGCCAGCTTCATCGGTCTGGCAGGTGGCCTCTATCTGCAGGGCTTCGACGGCCTCGCGTACATCATGGGCTGGACCGGCGGCTATTGCCTAGTCGCGCTACTGATCGCGCCCTACCTGCGCAAATTCGCGCAATACACCGTGCCCGATTATCTGGCTGCGCGCTATGCGGGTCCGTATGGTAACCATAGTGTGCGCATACTCGCGGTCGGTGCGACGCTGATTATCTCTTTTACCTATGTCGTCGCGCAGATCTACGGCGTGGGCCTGATCACGTCGCGCTTTACCGGCATTGATTTTTCGGTCGGTATCTTCCTTGGGCTTGCCAGCATTCTGGTCTGCTCCTTCCTCGGCGGCATGCGTGCGATTACCTGGACGCAGACTGCGCAGTACGTGATCATCATCGTCGCGTTCATGATTCCGGTGTCGTGGCTGGCGATGAAACAGACAGGTATTCCGCTGCCGCAGGTCGCCTACGGTTCGGCGCTGGAGCGGCTCGGCAAGCAGGAAAAGGTACTCGCCGAGTCCGGAAGCGAGCAGCAGGTACGCGAGCTGTTCCGCCGGCGCGCCGCCGTCTACGAGGCCAAGATCGCCGGGCTGCCGCGCTCGTGGGATGAAGGCCGCGCGGACGCCCGCAGGCGCCTGCAGGAACTGCAGAGCGGGAATGCATCGCTGATCGAGCTCAAGCAAGCCAACCGCGCATTGGCCGACTATCCGAAGAGTCCGGAGGCTGCACGCCGTCTGTGGGAAGCCGAGCGCGACAATGCGCTCGCACGCGCGCAACCGCTGCAGCCGCATACGCAGCCCTTTCCGGGTGCCGACGATGATGCGTCCGACATCAAGCGCAATAACTTCCTCGCGCTGGTGTTCTGCCTGATGCTGGGCTCGGCCGCACTGCCGCATGTGCTGGTTCGCTCGTACACGACGCGCTCGGTACCGCAGGCGCGCGTGTCGGTGTTCTGGGCATTGTTCTTCATCCTGCTGCTGTACACCGCGCTGCCGGCACTGGCCGTGCTGGTGAAGTACGAGGTGTACACCACACTGGTCGGCGCGGACTATGCACAGCTGCCGTCGTGGGTCAGCTACTGGGCCAACATCGATCGCAGCAAGCCAATGATCAGTGTCGCCGACATCAACGCCGACGGGCTCGTGCAGCTGGCCGAGATCGCGATCGACGGTGACATGATCGTGCTGGCCACGCCGGAGATTGCCGGCCTGCCGTATGTGCTGTCGGCGCTGATCGCGGCCGGTGCGCTGGCGGCGGCACTATCGACTGCCGACGGCCTGCTGCTGACGATCTCGAGCGCGCTGTCGCACGATACGTATTTCAAGATGGTGAACCCGTCGGCATCGAGCCAGCGGCAGGTGACGGTATCAAAGTTGCTGCTGCTGGTGGTCGCACTGCTAGCCGCGTATGCCGCGTCTTTCCGTTCCGGCGACATCCTTTCGATGGTCAGTGGCGCGTTCTCGCTGGCCGCATCGACGCTGTTCCCTGCACTGGTTCTGGGCGTTTTTTGGCGGCGCGCGAACCAGCAAGGTGCAATTGCCGGCATGCTGACTGGTTTCATCGTCTGCCTGATCTATCTGGTGCAGACCAGTCCGGCACTCGGCGGCAGCGCGGCGAACCAATGGTTCCATATTGCCTCCGTATCGGCCGGCGTCTTCGGCGTGCCGGCCGGCTTTGCCGCGATGATCGTGATGACCCTGCTCACTGCCCCACCTGGCGCGCAGGCTACTGCTCTGGTGGACCGACTGCGGCAGCCGTAGCGCCTGCCTCGTTAAGATTTTCTTGCTGGCATATTTCTTGATTGATCAGAGTAATCAATCAGGCATCAGTGAGCAGCGAGCATGGCAGGATTTTTCAACGAGATGGTGGCCGGTAGCGGCGCGGACGTGCGGCCGCACTACCGGGAATTCAAGCGCTGGCTGGACGCACAACCGGCCGATATCGTCGCGCGCAAGCGCGTCGAAGCCGACCTGATGTTCCGCCGAGTCGGCATTACCTTCGCGGTCTATGGCAGCGATGCCGGCACCGAGCGGCTGATCCCGTTCGATATCATTCCTCGCATCATTCCTGCCGCCGAGTGGGCAACGCTTCAGAAGGGCCTGAAGCAGCGTGTGCAGGCATTGAATGAATTCATCCACGACCTCTACCACGAGCAAACCATCGTGAAAGCCGGCGTGGTACCGGCTGAGCAGGTATTCCGTAACGCGCAATATCGTCCCGAGATGCAGGGCATCACGGTTACGTCCGACATCTATGCACATATCGCCGGCGTGGATATCGTGCGTGCCGGCGAAGGCGAGTTCTATGTGCTCGAAGACAATCTGCGCGTACCGTCCGGCGTGTCCTATATGCTGGAAGACCGCAAGATGATGATGCGACTCTTCCCCGAGCTGTTCGCCTGTCACAAGATCGCGCCGGTCGCGCACTATCCCGACCTGCTGCTCGACATGCTGCGCTCGGTCGCACCGCAGGGCATCGACGATCCGACCGTCGTGCTAATGACGCCGGGGATGTACAACTCGGCCTACTTCGAACATGCATTCCTGGCGCAGCAGATGGGCATCGAACTGGTCGAAGGCAAGGACCTGTTCGTTGACGACAACCATGTATACATGCGCACTACGCGCGGCCCGCGTCGCGTCGATGTGATCTATCGCCGCATCGATGACGACTTCCTCGATCCGCTGGTATTCCGTCCCGACTCTGCGCTCGGTGTGCCGGGGCTGATGTCGGTATACCGGGCCGGTCGCGTGACACTAGCGAATGCAATCGGCGCCGGCGTCGCTGACGACAAGTCAATCTATCCGTTCGTACCCGACATGATCCGCTTCTACCTGTCGGAAGAACCGATCTTGAATAACGTGCCGACCTGGCAGTGCAGGAAAAAGGATGACCTGCAACACACACTGGATAACCTCGACAAGCTGGTCGTGAAGGAAGTCCACGGCGCCGGCGGCTACGGGATGCTGGTCGGGCCTGCATCGACGAAGGCCGAGATCGAGGATTTCCGGCAGCGCTTGATCGCCAAGCCGGACGGCTATATCTCGCAGCCGACACTGGCGCTGTCGGCCTGCCCGACCTATGTCGAGTCCGGCATCGCCCCGCGGCATATCGACCTGCGCCCCTTCGTCCTCTCGGGCAAGAGCGTAACGATGGTGCCTGGCGGGCTGACTCGTGTCGCGCTGAAGGAAGGCTCGCTGGTCGTCAATTCGTCGCAGGGCGGCGGCACCAAGGATACCTGGGTACTGGAGCAATAAGATGCTGAGCCGAACTGCTGATCATTTGTACTGGATGGCGCGCTACACGGAGCGCGCGGAGAATACGGCACGCATGCTGGATGTGAATATTCAGACGCAGTTGCTGCCACAGTCAGCTGAGGCGGCCGAACAAGGCTGGCGTGCCGTGCTCGGCATCTCCGAGCTGCAGCCGGCTTTCGATGAAAAATACGGGCTGCTGACACCCGACGACGTACTCGACTTCATGGTGCGCGATCCGATGAATCCGTCATCAATCGTCTCCTGTGTAACCAGTGCGCGCGAAAATGCCCGTGCAGTGCGCGGCACGCTGACCACCGAAGTCTGGGAGACGCTGAACACCAGCTGGCTCGAGCTGAACCAGCTGCTAAACGGTGGCGTCCTGTCACGCGACCCGGGTGAGTTCTTCGAATGGGTAAAGCACCGCTCGCATCTGTCGCGTGGCGTCACCATCGGCACGATGCTCAAAGACGAGGCGTTCTATTTCATCCGCCTTGGCACCTTTCTCGAACGCGCCGACAATACCGCGCGGCTGCTCGACGTGAAATTCCACGGCGACGGCCGTGACCCTATCGCTGCGGCCGACCGCGACTTCTACCACTGGGCGGCCGTGCTGCGCTCGGTATCAGCGTTCGAAACCTATCGCAAGGCGTATCACGACGTGATAACCCCCGAGCGCGTCGCCGAGCTGCTGATCCTGCGCGGCGACATGCCGCGCTCGCTGATGGCCTGCCTGAGCGAAGTGGTTGTCAATCTCGAACAGGTGCGCAATGACGTATCGCGTGAAACTGAGCGCTTCGCCGGCCGCTTGCATTCGAACCTGCGCTTCAACAGCATCGACGACATCATGCGTCGCGGCCTGCATGATTACCTGACCGAGTTCCTCGAACAGGTCTATGAGCTCGGCAACCGCGTCAGCCGCGACTTTCTTTTGCCGCTGGCTGCATGAAACCGGTCACGCTCACCATTCGACACGAGACGCGCTACCGCTATGCGCGACCGGCGGCGTATACGATACAGCGGCTGCGCATGACGCCGCGCGTCGAACCCTTGCAGCAGACGCTGCAATGGCAGATCAGTTCGCCCGGTACGCGGCGCGGCATGACCGATGCCTTCGGCAATCAGGGCGACATCGTCACGCTGACGACGCCGCATGATGAAGTCCGCATCGTCGCCTCCGGCACAGTGTCGATACAGCCGCCTCAGCAAGGCCGCATACCGGAACAGATGCTGCTGCCGGTATTGGCATTCACCGTGCCGACGCGACTGACCACGCCGACCGAGGCGATCCGGGAGCTCGCAGCAAGGCATCTGCAAGGACAGCGGGCCGGTACCGCGCAGTTGCTCGGACTTGCCGAGGCCATCTGCGCAGCCGTCAGTTATCAGCCGGGCGCGACGGCGATCAGCAGTACTGCCAGCGACGCACTGCAGCTCGGCCAGGGCGTCTGCCAGGACCATGCGCATCTGTTCATCGCCTGCTGTCACGCGGTCGGACTGCCGGTACGCTACGTATCCGGCTACATTCATCCGGGCGATGACGAACTCGCGCATGGCGCGACGCATGCGTGGGTCGACGCATGGGCGAACGATGCCGATTACTCGGGCTGGGTCGCAATCGACATCACCCATACGCGGCTGCAAAATGCCGACTACTGCCGCATTGCGGTGGGCCGCGACTATGAGTCGGTCGCGCCGGTGCGAGGCATACGGCGCGGCGGCGGCGATGAAACGCTATCTGTCACCGTGTCAGTGTCACACGCCCCTCAGGAAAGAATATGACCTACTGTGTCGCCATGCGATTGAATTCGGGACTGGTGTTCCTGTCCGACTCTCGTACTAATGCGGGTGTCGATCATGTCGGCACCTTCCGCAAGATGTCGGTATTCGAGAATCCCGGCGACCGCATGATGGTGCTGATGACGGCCGGGAACCTGTCAATCTCGCAATCGGTGCGGCAGACCATTGCCGAATATCTGGCGCCGGACGGCAGCAGCATCTGGACGGCGTCGTCGATGTACGAAGCCGCACAACTCGTCGGCGATGCGATTCGTGAAGTCCATCAACGCGATGCGAAAGCGCTCGACCAGTTTGGCATCGACTTCAACGTCAGCATGATTTTCGGCGGACAGATCCGCGGCGAACGCTGCCGGCTGTTCCAGATGTACGCCGCAGGCAACTTCATCGAGTCGCATGACGAGAACCCGTATTTCCAGATCGGCGAATCGAAATACGGCAAGCCCATCATCGATCGCGTGATCTCGCCGGCCACACCGCTCGACGAGGCGGCAAAATGCGCGCTGATCTCGATGGACTCGACGCTGCGCTCCAATATCTCGGTCGGCTTTCCGCTCGATTTGCTGGTGTACGAGAGGGACACGTTGTCGATCGGCCGCTTCGTTACCATCGATGAAAAGAATCAGTATTTCCAGATGATCCGCTCGACCTGGGGTGCGCAGCTGAAATCGGTGTTCGAGGGCATCGATGATCCGGTCTGGAATGCAGCTCCAGAGGCGACAACGAACGTGCTGTCGAGCAGCACCCGCCTGAACCAGCCAGTACGCGTGCTGCCACCGCCGTCAGTCGCGCGCGCCGATGCGCCGGGCGCGCAGCGGCAGACACTCGCGCAAAACCAGACGAATTCACAGCCACAGTAAGCTCGGCGCGACCCGAGCCAACCTTGCAGCTTGATAGATAGCAGGCCGCAAAGCAGCAAGGCCGCTTGCGCGGCCTTGCGGGATATATCGTGACGGCCGACAGGCCGCCATTCAGCGAGGTATCACTCGACGATGGTCTGCGCCTCGCCGTCCTCACGCTCGCGGATCGTACCGATACGGTAGACCGTTTCACCGAGCCGCTTCAGTTCAGCTTCAGTCGCATCGGCATTCGCTTTCGATACGATTACAGTCATGCCGATACCGCAGTTGAATACGCGGTGCATCTCGGCGTCGGCCACACCACCATGCTGCTGCAGCCACTGGAACAGCGGCGGCATCGTCCACGCATCACTTTGCAGCACAGCGGTCAGGTTCGGCTGAAGTACACGCGGGATGTTCTCGACCAGGCCACCGCCGGTGATGTGTACCATGCCGCGCACTTCGATCTTTTCCATCAGCGCCAGCAGTGGCTTGACGTAAATACGGGTCGGCGCCAGCAGCACGTCGGCCAGCGGACGGCCGTGGAAATCGGCGTTCAGGTCGGGCTTGGCGACCTCAAGGATCTTGCGCACCAGCGAATAGCCGTTTGAATGCGCGCCCGACGATGCGAGTCCGAGCACCACATCGCCCGGCGTGATCTTGCGGCCGTCAATGATCTTCGACTTCTCGACCGCGCCAACCGCAAAGCCGGCGAGATCGTATTCACCATCCGGATACATGCTCGGCATCTCGGCGGTTTCGCCACCAATCAGCGCGCAGCCGGCCTGTTCGCAGCCGGCGGCAATACCCTTGATCACGTCCGTCGCCGCGCCGACATTCAGACGACCACAAGCAAAATAATCGAGGAAGAACAGCGGCTCGGCACCCTGCACCAGAATATCGTTGACGCTCATCGCCACCAGATCGATACCGACGGTATCGTGGCGATTCAGATGGAAAGCCAGCTTGAGCTTGGTACCGACGCCGTCGGTACCGGACACCAGCACCGGCTCCTTATATTTCTTGCTGACCTCGAACAACGCGCCGAAGCCGCCGATGCCGGCCAGCACACCCTCGCGCATCGTGCGCTTTGCAAACGGCTTGATTGCCTCGACAAGGGCATCGCCTGCGTCGATGTCGACACCTGCATCGCGATAGGAAAGGGAAACCGGGGAATTGGAAGCCATGGCGAGATAAAAAGAATAGACAGGGAAGGACCAGCGGAAACGGTAGAATGCGGGCTTGTCCCAATGACAAGGCAACGAGGCGAGCTATTTTACCAAATCGCCCACACGCAGCCCGATCCCGACCATGCCCTCCGTCCTCAAGCCCGATCAACGCCAGACCCTGCTGTGGCTCTCTGTCGGCGTTCTGCTGCTGGCCCTCCTGTGGCTGCTGACGCCGGTGCTGACGCCCTTTGTGGCGGCCGCGGTGATTAGCTATGTGCTCAACCCCGGCGTTGACTGGATGGCGCAGCGGCGCATTCCGCGCGCGCTCGGCGTACTGATTGCGATCGTCGCGCTGGCCCTGCTGATCGCCGCGCTGCTGCTGGTCGTGCTGCCGATCCTGGCCGACCAGTTGCCGCTGCTGCGGCAGCGTGTGCCGGCGCTGCTGGCCAAGATCGACATGGCGATCGGCCCCTGGCTGCGGCAGGTGGGCCTGGGCACCAAGCTGGACATACCGGCACTGCAAAAGGCAATTGCGGCACGGCTGGCCGCCGGCGACGGTACCGGCACCGCATTGCTGACCTGGCTGCGCATCGGCGGCAGCGCGCTGATGGGCTGGGCAGCAACGCTGTTCCTGATACCAATCGTACTGTTCTATCTGCTGCTCGACTGGCACGGCCTGCGCCGGCGTATCGGCGAGACGGTACCGCGCCGCTGGAATGTACTGGCCGGCGACATGGCCACCGAGGCCGATGCTCTGCTGGCCCAGTACCTGCGCGGCCAACTGCTGGTGATGCTGCTGCTGGCCGCGTATTACTCAGTCGGGCTGGGCATCGCCGGCTTCGATGTCGCCCTGCCGGTCGGCATGATGACCGGCTTGCTGGTCTTCATTCCGTATATCGGCTTTGGCCTCGGCATGCTGCTGGCGATCATCGCCGCCCTGCTGCAATTCGACGGCTGGTACGGGCTAGTCGCCGTCGCCGTGGTATACGGCTTCGGCCAGTTCATCGAAAGCTTTTACCTGACGCCGCGGCTGGTCGGCGAGCGTATCGGCCTGCACCCGCTGACCGTGATCTTCGCGCTGCTGGCGTTCGGACAGCTGTTCGGCTTTGTCGGCATTCTGTTGGCGCTGCCTGCGTCGGCTATACTCTCGGTCGTTTTCGGCCGCCTGCGCCGACATTATCTGAACAGCAGTTTTTACAACCAAACATGAGGCAGTTGCTGCTCGACTGGGGTGCGGCCCGGCCGCAAACCCTGGACAGCTTCGTCATCGGCAGGAACCAGGAACTGGCTGCTCTGCTCAGGCGCATCGCCAGCCGCGATCCGCAAATCACGGACCAGCGTTTCGTCACGATCTGGGGCGACCCGGGGGCGGGCAAGACGCACGTGCTGAATGCACTCAAGGCCAGCGGCGGCGCGCTGCTGCTGTCGCCGGCGCTATCGTCGCGCGAATTCTGCTGGTCGCCCGAGTGCGCGCTGTACCTGATCGACGATTGCGAGCGGCTCAACGACCGCCAGCAACATGCGCTGTTCAATCTGTACAACCAGGTGCAGGATGCCGGCGGTACGCTGGTGGCCGCCGCCGGCCAGCCGCCGGCGCAACTCGCGCTGCGCGAAGACCTGCGCACGCGGCTGGGCTGGGGACTGGTGTATCAGCTGCACGGCCTGACTGACGAAGAAAAAATCGCCGCGCTGTCGCAGTCCGCGCAGGCACGCGGACTGGCGCTGTCGCCCGGCGTGCTGCCTTACCTGCTGACGCACTTCCGGCGTGACATGCAGTCGCTATCGACGATGCTGGACGCACTCGACCGTTATTCGCTGGAGACCCAGCGCCCGATCACGATGCCGCTGCTGCGCGAACTGCTGCAGCTGGGCGATACCACGAAGCCTTCATGAACCTCGCGCTTTTCGACCTCGACCACACCCTGATCCCCCTCGACTCCGACTACGAATGGGGTCAGTTCCTGTGCCGCGTCGGCGCGGTCGATCCGGTAGCTTTCACCGCCCGCAACAACGAGTTCTATCAGCAGTATCAACAGGGCACGCTGAACCCGGTCGAATATCTGGAATTCGCTTTCGGCACGCTGAAGCGCTTTCCGCGCACGCAGCTCGACGCCTGGCATGCGCAGTTCATGGAGGAAGTGATCCGCCCAGCGATACGCAAGGAAGCGCGCGCGCTGGTCGAGGAACACAAGAGCGCCGGCGATCTGCTGGCGATCATCACCGCGACCAATCGCTTCGTCACCGGTCCGATCGCGAAGGCGTTCGGCATCGACCACCTGATCGCCGCCGAGCCCGAGGTGGCTACAGACGGCAATATCACGGGCCGCCTGGTAGGGACGCCGCCCTACGGCGCCGGCAAAGTCACCAATACCCGGACGTGGCTGGCATCGCAAGGCAAGAAGCTGGAAGACTTTGAGCGCAGCACCTTCTACAGCGACTCACAAAACGACATACCGCTGCTGTCCCTCGTCACCCATCCGGTCGCCACCAATCCGAATGCCGCGCTGGCCAGCCACGCACAGGTGCAGGGCTGGCCGATCCTGAAGCTGTTCGCAGAATAACCAGCGATGATCAAAAAATTTATCCGTCGCATCCTCGGTGGATCGCCCAAAGCCGGCAAGGCGAACGAGCCGATCGTATTCGGTCCGTCCGAGCACGGGATTCGTCTTGACGATGTGTCGCCGAACGCGGTCCGCGTCACGCAGGCGCTGCAGCGTGCCGGCTACAAGGCCTTTATCGTCGGCGGCGCGGTGCGCGACCTGGTGCTGGGCCACCGACCGAAAGATTTTGACGTCGCCACCGACGCCACACCGGAAGAAGTCAAGCGGCTGTTCCGTCGCGCATTCATCATTGGCCGCCGCTTCCAGATCGTGCATGTGATGTTCGGACAAGAGCTGATCGAGGTCACGACTTTCCGCGGCGCATCATCCGAAGAGGCGCCGAAGGATGCTCATGGCCGCGTCCTACGCGACAACACCTTCGGCGATCAGCATGAAGACGCCGAGCGGCGCGACTTCACGATCAACGCAATGTACTACGACCCCGAGCGCGAGCAGGTACTCGACTACCACGGCGGCATGAAAGATATCCGCAGCAAGACACTGCGCATCATCGGTGTGCCGGAAGCGCGTTATCGCGAAGATCCTGTACGCATGCTGCGTGTGGTGCGCTTTGCCGCCAAGCTTGACTTCTCGATTGCGCAGCCCACACGCGCGCCGATCAAGGTGATGGCTGCGCTGATCAACAATGTGCCTGCGGCTCGTGTATTCGACGAAATGCTCAAGCTGCTGATGAGCGGGCATGCGATGGCCTGCCTGCAGCAGCTGCGCAAGGAAGGCCTGCATCATGGCCTGCTGCCGCTGCTTGACGTCGTGCTGGAGCAGCCGCTCGGAGAGCGCTTCGTCACACTGGCACTGGCGAACACCGATGAACGCGTTCGGCAAGGCAAACCGGTATCGCCAGGATTCCTGTTCGCATCATTGCTGTGGCATCAGGTGCTGGAGAAGTGGAATGCGTACCAGGCTGCCGGCGAATTTCCGATACCGGCGCTGCACCTGGCGGCCGATGACGTACTCGACGGCCAGACCGAGAAGCTGGCGATCCAGCGCCGCATCGCTACTGACATGCGCGACATCTGGGCGATGCAGCCGCGCTTCGAGCGCCGCATCGGTAAGTCGCCGCATAAGCTGCTCGAGCATCCGCGCATGCGCGCCGGCTATGACTTCCTGCTACTACGCTGCGCCTCCGGTGAAATCGATCAGGAGCTCGGCGAATGGTGGACCGATTTCATTGATGCCGACGGCCCCGGCCGCGAGGCACTGTTATCCCGAAAACCCGCTGATGACGGCACGGTACCGGCGAAGAAGCGCCGCCGCCGCAGCCGCAACCGCAGTAAGGGTGGCGGCGAAGGCGCAGAGTAAAGTCCGCATGGTCGCCGCTTATATCGGCCTGGGCGCCAACCTGGGCAATCCGGCGCAGGCCGTGCGCGATGCGATAGCGCAGTTGGCCCAGCTGCCGCAGACAACGCTGCTACGAAGTTCGTCGCTGTACACGAGCGCGCCGGTGGATGCAACCGGTGATGATTTCATCAACGCCGTCGCACTCATCGACACCGCACTGTCGCCGCAGGCGCTGCTCCAGGGGCTGCAGCAAATCGAACAAACATTCGGCCGTGAGCGCCCGTTCCGCAATGCGCCGCGCACGCTGGACCTCGACCTGCTGCTGTATGGCGACCAGCATGTCGACGAACCTGGCCTGCATGTGCCGCATCCGCGTATGAGCGCACGGGCATTCGTGCTGCTGCCGCTGCTGGAGCTGGATCCGGCGATCGTCATCCCGGGTCAGCGCTCCGCACAGGCCTGCGTTGCAGACCTGCAGGACCAGCCGATACGACGGCTCGCATGAGTGGTCGGTGATATGCAAAAATCAAAGGGCGGGCCGTGCCGAATGTGATGGCGATACGCTCGCAATGACGTATCATCCTCGCCCATGAACCCGGTCAAATACCGCTACATCGTCGTCGAGGGACCGATCGGCGTCGGCAAGACCAGCCTGGCGCGTCGCATCTCAGCCGAGGCCGGCGCGCAGGCGCTGCTCGAACAACCGCAGGAAAATCCTTTCCTTGAACGCTTCTATCGCGACCCGGTGCGCTACGCGCTGCCGACGCAGATGTTCTTCCTATTCCAGCGGATGAATCAGTTGCAGGACATGGCGCAGGATGATTTTTTCTCGGCGCCGGTCGTCTCGGATTTCCTGCTCGACAAAGACCCGATCTTCGCCGCGCTGACACTGGCCGACGATGAACTGAATCTGTACCGGCAGATGTACAGCCACCTGAGTCAGGCGTCACCACGGCCGGACCTTGTGATCTACTTGCAGGCTGCGCCGGCCACGCTGTCCGAGCGGATCCGCCGCCGCGGCGTGCCGAGCGAGGCGGCAATCTCCGAGCTCTACCTGCAGCGGCTGTGCGATGGCTACAGCCATTTCTTTCATCACTACGAAGCGTCGCCGCTGCTGATCGTGAATGCCGATCATTTGAATCCCATTCAAAGCAACGAGGATTTTTCATTGCTGATGGAACGCATTGCCGGCATGCGCGGCAAGCGTGAGTTCTTCAACCGCGGAGAATGAACATGTCCACCCAGACACCTGCACCCCGCAAGAAAGTCACCGTGACGACGCTGGCGCAGATGCGCGCTGCGGACGACAAGATCACGATGCTGACCTGCTATGACGCCAGCTTCGCCGCACTGATGGATCAGTGCGGTGTCGACACGATCCTGATTGGCGATTCGCTCGGCATGGTGATACAAGGCCACGGCACCACGCTGCCGGTGACAATTGACGACATCGCCTACCACACAGCCTGCGTTGCGCGCGGCGGCTCACGCCCGCTACTGATCGGTGACCTGCCGTTTGGCTCGTACAACACGCCGGAGCAGGCGATGGAAAATGCGGCGAAACTGATGCGCGCCGGTGCGGAAATGGTGAAGCTCGAAGGCGGCGAATGGCTCGCACCGACGGTGAAACTTCTGGTAGAGCGTGGCATGCCGGTGTGCGCGCATCTCGGACTGACACCGCAATCGGTACATCAGCTCGGTGGATTCAAGGTACAGGGCAAGACGGACAGTGCCGCCGGAAAGCTGCTTGCCGATGCCAAGGCAATGCAAGACGCCGGCGCATCGATGGTGGTGCTGGAAGCGATACCGGCGCCGCTGGCGGCCGACGTAACGAAACAGCTGGCGATACCGACCATCGGCATCGGTGCCGGTGTCGACTGCTCCGGTCAGGTGCTGGTTCTGCATGACATGATCGGCGCTTTCCCGGGTCACCGGCCGAAATTCGTCAAGGACTTCATGCAGGGCCAGACCAGCCTCGCCGGTGCGATCAGTGCCTATGTCGCAGCGGTGAAAGATCGCAGCTTCCCTGCAGCAGAGCACACGTTCTGACCGCGTGATCCACGCAGGGCCGACAGGCCCACGTCGATATAAACGTCGACACCTACGCCTGAACAGACCTGCGCATCAGAGCTGGTAGCGAGCGAGACTGGCTTCGAGCTGCGGCACCATCGAATCGGCATTGCTGACAGCCATGCCGAGGTCGCGCACCAAACCATCCTGCAGACTATAGACCCAGCTATGCACGGTCAGGTCCTGGCCGCGCTCCCACGCATCCTGCACGATGGTAGTCTGGCAGACGTTCACTACCTGCTCGATCACATTCAGCTCGCAGAGTCGGTCATGCCGCTGGTTCGAATCCATCGTCTCCGGCAGCAATTGCGCATGCTTGATGTGCACATCCTGCACATGGCGCAGCCAATTGTCCGCCAGACCGACGCGCTTACGCTCCATCGCGGCACGTACACCGGAGCAACCATAGTGTCCGACCACGATCACATGCTTGACGCCGAGCTGATCGATAGCGAATTGCAGCACCGACAGGCTGTTCAGATCGGTATGCACAACGACGTTCGCTACATTACGGTGAACGAATAATTCGCCGGGCTGCAGACCGACAATTTCATTCGCTGGCACACGGCTATCCGAGCAGCCGATCCACAAAAATTCGGGCGACTGCTGCGCGACCAGCTTTTTGAAAAAATCGGGATCGCGCGCGATCATTGCGTCAGCCCACTCGCGGTTATTGGCAACCAGCTCACGCAGCGCCCTGTCGAAATTTCTTCCTGGCATATCGATTCAGAGTTGAAAACAATATGCGGATTCTACCGCAGCAGGCTTGCAGTACAGACGGAGTTGAAGCGTGGCCGGCTGCGTCGAATCAACAGCAAAAAGTATTAGCACATATGGTGATGACACTAATGATTTTTTCAGCCGGCACCAGCTTTCATAAACTCGACTTGCCATGTGAGAGTTTGAGCGAGAGCAAAACGTGTCGCTCATGCAGACCACAGAGATCAAGTCGCTTTCGGTACTGATCAAGTAAACGCCTCTCACGGCAGACCAGCGCGAAGCGGTGTGTATCGCCTGCCGCTCCGCATAGCATTCAGCCCCCTAATGCCGTTGTGATCGATTCCGGCAGGACTCAGGCAGCGGCAGCCCGAAGGAGAAAACGATGCTGACGATGAATCAAAACGCCTGTCTGGATGACACGAATCGCTCTGCCAGTGCCGGTGCCTGGCCAAGGCGACAGTATCAGCAGGTCGATCTTGTTTACGACAAGGCCTGGAAATCACTATGGACTTACATGAAGCCGGTAGGGATACCCTGTTTTAACCAGGACATGGTGGAGGAGCTGCATCACGTATTCCACGAACTCGAAGACCACGAATCACAGGTGCTGCAGGAAGACGGCTGGCAGCCAGTCAGCTATTGCGTGATCGCATCACGCCGCAAGGGCGTATTCAACCTCGGCGGCAATCTGGCCTTGTTCATCAACCTGATCCGTGAAAAAAATCGCGACGCGCTGGTCGAGTACGCCAAACTCTGCGTCGATGCAATGTACCCGCGAATCAAGGGCTACGGCTGCGCCACCACGACGATCTCGCTGGTTCAGGGCGATGCGCTCGGCGGTGGCTTTGAATTCGCGCTATCCAGCCATATCATCGTCGCCGAGGCCGGCGTGAAAATGGGACTGCCGGAAATTATTTTCAATCTCTTCCCTGGCATGGGTGCGTACAGCTTCCTCGCGCGACGGATCGGCATGCGGAAAACTGAAGAGATGATGTTAAGCGGAAATACCTATCGTGCTGAAGAGCTGGCCGATATGGGCATCATCGATGTGGTCGCGCCGCGCGGTGAAGGCGAAAACGCGGTACGTGAGCTGATCAGAAAAAAGAACCGGTATCTGAATGGCATGCGGTCGATTTACGAATGCCGCAATCATTTATGGCCCATCACGTTTGAAGAATTACGCGAAGTCGCGCTGCTATGGGTCGATGCGGCGCTGCGTATAAGTGACAGAGACTTGCAGATGATGACGCAGCTGGCAGTAGCTCAGCGATCGTTACATGCGAAATACGAGCAGAGCCTGCTATCCGAAGCCTGCCCGTCGGGCCAGCTGCAGGTTGCCTGAATCAGCCTTCAGGAATCGGAACTAGGGCGGGCCAGCTGGACATTCAATCCTCCCGGCCCGCCTTTTTAATTCATCTCGTTGTAAGCGAGAACCTGCCTGAACAGATAAAAATTGGTCCGGACGCTGTTCAACACCACGTCTTCCACATCGGGCTCGCGTACCGATTGGATGACCTGTCTCAACTCACCGAGATGTTCATCATCGAGCACCGTATGCGATTCAAGAAAAGAGAATCCCTGCGACAAAGGCAAATTGACGCTGCGTGACACAGCGGATGCGACACGACCGCCATAGACCGATGACACGATCTCGAGCACATAGATCAGTCCCAGAACGACATGTGGATCGCCTGTCGCAATCGCATGGTAGTTATATCCCAGCATGGCCTGTACCGGCGGATGGGGAAGCTGCTCCGGTATCAGCGAGGTTTCAACACACATGCTTTCCAAGTCATCCAGCACCATCTGCTCATGCCCTTTTTCTTCGATGATGTGCTCGTACAGATAGTTGCGTAATTCAGGATGCCGGTCGGCACAGCGACTCGCAGCCGCTGCCATCAACGGGCAAAAATGCGAAACAACCGGATAAAGCTGAGTCAGAAAATTAATATATCTTTGCCGTGAAAACTGGCCATTCAACATATCCTGCAATTGCGGTATGGATTCGATCGCATGGCGATTGGCATCGGTAATTTCTATCAACTGGCCAGTCAGTGACATAGCATCCCCCAAAATGGTTTGAAATCAATCCGGTCCCGATGGCGCTTGCTCTGCCGGCAGGCGCTGTTGCTGATAGATCTCCAGCTCTTTACATAACTTCACGAACGCCTGATTCAGTTCGCGCAGGATGTCGTTCTTCTTTTCCTTCATGCCGCAAGGCGAAAGACATTCGAAGCGCTTGCAGATTATCTTCATCGACGTCGCGCCGATGCTGAGTGCCGAACCACGCAATGCATGCAGCACTTCCTTGATCTCATGGTCTGATTCATTCTCAATGCCTTGTGCCAGCCGCTGCAAAAGACGCCAGCTGTCAGTCCGGTATTCAGTGATCAGATCATCAAGAAACGCCGGATCCTTGCTCACGGTTTCGAGGTTTTTCAAAATCTGCAGATCCAGTATGGCTTCGGCATGCGCTGAGCAGTGACTGCCTGCATCGTCGACAATGACCGGCGCAAGCACAGTACTTTTCGGTAGGGTCCGGTGCGGGCCGGCTAATTCTTCCAGCGTATGAAGAAAGGATTCAACCTGTATCGGCTTCGGCACGAAGGCATTCGCCCCCGCAGAAAGACACTCTTCTCGAGCTTCGGGCGTGACATTCGCCGAAAACATGATGATGGGCGTCGCTGCAGGGCGCCCGCCCATCAGACGGCATAGCCGCGCCACTTCGGTACCGTGTACGCTCGGCATATTCATGTCGAGAACAATGGCATCCACCGGATGTTTGGCGATCAGTTCCAGACCTTCTTCGCCGTCTCTCGCCAGCACACAGCGATGTCCGGCGCGTTCGAGAATCATCTGCAATACGCGCCGGTTGGTCGGATTATCTTCAACAATCATCACTTCCAGCCCGTCGGTCGTCAGTACCGGCCTGAGCTGCGACGCGGAAGCCGCCACAGGCGGCTCGCTGGCAGACGTTATGGCGATGCGCACCGCCTCTCCGCAAGACAGCGCAGCAGCGAGCATCAGGCGCGACAGTGCGACCGGTTGATATCCGACCGACAGTGTGGCGAAGAAGCCGGCGGATTCGGCAAGCTCCTTCGCCAGTGCAGCCGGCATCTGTGAAGGTACCAGCAAGACAAAGACTGTCACGAAGTCGCGCGCTGCCGCCCGCAGACTTTGCAATGTATCGCTGATGCTGATCGCCCAGTCCGCCGTCGACTGCTCCGGCCACCAGCGCACCTCGACGAAAGTAAGTGCCACCGGATTGCCCGCGAGACGGGCCTGTGCCAGCGCATCGATCGCTGCATCGATACTATCCACAGCCACGGGAACTCGACGACATCCCCGTGCGATATCCGTTGCCAGTGCCGGAAACTCCTTCACTGAGCCAATCAACATCAGATGCATATCGATCGGCGGCGTCTGGATGAGCGGCTGCTGGGATATCGCCGGTCCGAAGTTGAGTTCAAACCAGAACTCGCTGCCCTTACCCGGCTCGCTGCAGAACCCGATACGGCCGCCCATCAGTTCGACGAGTTGTTTGCAGATCGTCGTGCCCAGGCCTGTACCGCCATACCGCCGGGCGATACTTTCATCGGCCTGCGTGAAGCTTTCAAATATCCGGCCGTGCACTTCCTTTGCTATGCCGATACCGGTATCGGCAACAGAAAAAAGGAGCTTCACGTCAGCATCGCTGCTGGCCAGCCGGCGCAGTCGCAACGCGACCCGCCCCTGCTCGGTAAATTTCACAGCATTGCCGACCAGGTTCACCAAGATCTGCCGCAAGTGATGTGGATCGCCGTTCAGCATGACCGGCACATCGCTGTCGATCTGCAGTAGCCACTCGGTCGCCAGCGGGTCGACACGATAACGGAACATTGCATGGATGTTGTGCGCCAGCCGGTAAATGTCGAAATCGACCCGCTCAACCGACATCTTGTCGGCTTCGATCTTGGAGAAATCGAGCACATCCTCGATCTGCGACAGCATCACCTGCGACGTGGTCGTCATGCAGTCGAGCATCTCCTCCTGCTCACTGTTGATACGCGTCGTCTTCAACAAGTCAAGCATGCCGATCATCGCGTTCAGCGGAGTGCGCAGTTCATGACTGACCGCGCAAATGAATTGCCGCTTCGCTGCATTCGCGATATTTGCCTGCTCCAGTGCACCGAACAAACGACCCACCAGAACACTGAAGTAAATCGAAATCAGTAGCGTACCCAGCCACAATCCAAGCGACAGGCCGAGTTCATCATGCCAGTAGGGTGCAATGGCGATCACCAGACCGAAGCCGGCCAGCGTGATCCCGAGCGCAACGAACAAATACGCACGACCAAAGCGAAAGCCATAGCCGATGATGATCCAGAGGTAGAAAAAATACAGCGGAGCAGAATGTTCCGCGCCGATCAGCAGAAGATAGGTCAGCGTACCGACATCCAGCAGAATTACACACACTCGTCTGGCGGGGACGTTACCGGGCTTAGCGAGAATATTGGCGGCGATTCCCATCGACACCAGCAGGAAGCCGGCGAGTACGACCACGATTTCTGTATGAATGCCCGATGGCCTCAGACCGAGGCCATTCAGATAGCCGAACAGGGCTATCAGCAGCAGGCCGAGCGCAACGCGTACGATGGCCTGCTCAAACTCGTTGTCACCGCTTCGCTTGCGATGCGCACGAACGGCGTCGATCAACGCGATGACCGGGTTATTTCTGAACGTAAGCGCTTCGAATAGGGGCTTCGACCAGCGCGACATCTTCGGGGATCCTGAACATGACGATCAGCCGCGAAGTCTACCGACGTCCATCAACTGTCATGCGTCCCAATAAAAATTGACAAGCATCTATGCAGCTGACGCAAGCGAATGTTCTGCAATAGATACCGATTGGCGTATAGCGGCCATAAATGCAGAAACGCCGACCCCACAGGGTCGGCGTTCACAGGGTCAGAACTAAAGAGTCGGTGCTTTCTTAGCGATTACATCCGGAAGTCTTTCAGTACCGCTTTACTCGAAGAACTCCTTCACCTTGTCCATCCAGCTCTTGCTCTGCGGACTATGCTTCGCGCCGCCCGCAGCGGTCAGCTGATCGAATTCGCGCAGCAGGTCTTTCTGCTTTTCGGTCAGTTTCACCGGCGTCTCAATCACCACGTGGCAGAACAAGTCGCCAGGGAATCCGGAGCGCACTCCCTTGATACCCTTTCCACGCAGGCGGAAGGTCTTGCCGGTCTGCGTGCCTTCCGGCACGGTGAACGACACCTTGCCGGACAGCGTAGGTACTTCGATCTCGCCGCCGAGCGCAGCACGCGCGAACGAGATCGGCATTTCGCAATGCAAGTCGTCGCCGTCGCGCTGGAACACCGAATGCGGCTTGATATGGATTTCCACATACAGGTCGCCCGGCGGGCCACCGTTCACGCCGGGTTCGCCGTTACCGGTGGAGCGGATACGCATACCGTCGTCGATACCGGCCGGGATTTTCACTTCCAGTGTCTTGTTGCGCTTGATGCGACCGGCACCCGAGCAGGTCATGCACGGATCCGGAATCACCTTGCCAGTGCCGTGGCACTTCGGGCAGGTCTGCTGGATGCTGAAGAAGCCCTGCTGCATACGTACCTGACCGTGGCCGCCGCAGGTGCCGCAGGTGGTCGGCGATGTGCCTGGCTTCGCACCGCTGCCATGGCAGGTATCGCACTCGTCCCACGTGGGCACGCGGATGGTGGTGTCGAAACCGTGCGCTGCCTGCTCGAGCGCGATCTCGAGGTTGTAGCGCAAATCGGCACCACGGTAAACCTGCGGACCACCGCGCGCGCCGCGGCCGCCACCGCCGAAAATGTCGCCAAAGATATCGCCGAACGCATCAGAGAAGCCGCCACCGAAACCGCCGCCGCCACCGGCGCCGCCCATGTTGGGATCGACGCCCGCATGGCCGAAGCGGTCATAGGCTTCGCGCTTCTGCGCGTCGGACAGCATCTCGTAGGCCTCTTTGGCCTCCTTGAATTTTTCCTCGGCCTGCTTGCTGTCCGGATTGCGGTCCGGATGGTATTTCATCGCCAGCTTGCGATAGGCTTTCTTGATCTCGTCCTCTGACGCATTCTTCGCCAAGCCGAGAATTTCGTAAAAATCGCGTTTTGCCATCTTCAGATGTCCTGACTATGCCCGGAAAAGGCCCTGGCCTTCCAAGCAAAAAAACCGGGCGGGACAAAAATGCCGCCCCGGCCCGGTGATGCCCATGCAGCGCTGCTGCGCGGCGGGGTTATTACTTGTCCTTGACTTCCTTGAAGTCGGCGTCGACGACGTCGTCAGCCTGCTTGGCGGACGATTCCGCGCCCGGCTGGGCACCGGCGGCGCCGGCGGCACCCTGCTCCGCTTGCATGCCGGCATACATCGCCTCGCCCAGCTTCTGCGCGGCGGACGACAGCGCGGCCACCTTGGCGTCGATGTCGGCCTTGTCGCCCGACTTGATCGAACCTTCCAGGTCGGTGATCGCGGCTTCGATCTTCCCCT
>JACCDS010093224.1_pt1 | contig 41569 bp, 35 predicted proteins | sample 7446441 | NCBI WGS metagenome assembly JACCDS01 (sample SAMN15323445, study PRJNA562643) | freshwater metagenome | isolation source: river surface water | place: USA:Blue River Watershed | collected 2017-08-17 | reverse complement strand
GGTAATCATGAGCACAAGCACAAGTCTGCAACCTATTGGCACCCTTGCCCCCGGTGCAAACCTGAATGCCTATGTGCAAGCGGTTAGTAGTTTCTCAATTCTCTCGGTTGATGAGGAGCAGGAACTGGCGCGCGATCTGCACCACAATGGCAACCTTGATGCCGCACGTAAACTCGTGATGGCACACCTGCGTTTTGTGGTCCACATTGCCCGCTCCTACAACGGTTACGGTTTGCCACTCGGCGATCTGGTCCAAGAAGGCAATGTCGGTCTGATGAAAGCGGTAAAACGCTTTGATCCGGACAAAGGCGTGCGTTTGGTATCCTTCGCAGTACACTGGATAAAAGCTGAAATTCACGAATTTATCTTGAAAAACTGGCGCATTGTTAAAATCGCCACCACCAAGGCCCAGCGCAAATTGTTCTTCAATCTGCGTAGCGCCAAGAAGCGCTTGGCTTGGTTGAGCAATGATGAAGCTCACGCGGTAGCGCAAGATCTGGGTGTTGATGTTAAGCAAGTGCGTGAAATGGAAGGTCGTTTGGCATCTTATGATGCTGGTTTTGATGCCGGTGAAGATGACGAAGATGACAGCTATGTCGCACCTGCCCATTACCTGGAAGACAACCGTTACGATCCGGCAGCGCGCTTGGAAGAGTCTAATTGGGAAGAGTCAAACGTTAATGGTTTAGAAAAAGCCTTGGAAAAACTCGATGATCGCAGCCGTGTTATCCTGCAGCGTCGCTGGTTAAACGATGACAAAGCGACTTTGCATGATCTGGCAGCTGAATATGGTGTTTCTGCAGAGCGTATTCGCCAGTTGGAAAAAAATGCCATGAACAAAGTAAAAACCATGATGCTGGAAGCTTGATTAGTTTCTAGCGTTGAAAAAAAAGCCGCGCTAAGCGCGGCTTTTTTATTGGCCGGGCGTTTTCTAATTACCAAAATGAGGAGGAATTTGTGGCGCGCACTTTTATTTTGATCGCCGCTGTTAGCGGATTTTTGTCCGTAGTTGTTGGCGCTTTCGCCGCTCACGGCCTGAAAAAAGTGCTGACACCGGAGATGATCGAGGTAGTAAAAACGGGGGTGCAGTACCAGATGTACCATGCATTGGCGTTGTTAATGGTTGCCCTGCTACTTATCCATAAACCTTCAACCCCGGGGTTAAAAGCTGGTGGCTGGGCCTTTATACTGGGTAGCCTGATGTTTAGTGGCAGTCTTTATGCTTTGGCGCTGGGTGCTCCGCATTGGTTGGGGCCAATTACACCGCTAGGCGGGCTGTGTTTTCTTATGGGTTGGGTTTTACTGGCCGTGGCAGCTTGGCGTTTGAAATCTAAATCCTGATATTTTCTTCCTAAATTATTTGAATGTCTTTATGTCTGAGTTTCCCGAGTTAACTCCTGATCTTGAAGGTGGAGAGGAAGGCTTTTTGATCAAGCCTGAATTTAAACCCAAATCCATTCGCAGCTTCGTGATTCGCGCTGGACGAATTACTGCTGGGCAAAAAAGTGCCTTTGATAAATACTGGCCGTCCATGGGTGTAAGCCTGTTTGCCGGTGCTATTAATCCTTTTGCAGTGTTTGGCCGCGAGGCTCCCTTGGTGCTGGAAATCGGCTTTGGTATGGGCGACTCATTGCTGCAAATGGCAGCGAATGAGCCGGAAAAGAACTTTATTGGTATCGAAGTGCATCCACCTGGTGTTGGTCGTTTAATTAGTACCGCCAGTCAGCAAGGGTTAAGCAACTTGCGGGTATATATGGCGGATGCAATGGATGTTCTGGAAGATTGTATACCCGATGGCAGTATTGATCGGCTGCAATTGTACTTCCCGGATCCATGGCATAAGAAAAAGCACCACAAGCGCCGGATTGTTCAGCCTGCTTTTATCCAGAAGCTGCGCCCAAAACTAAAAACGGGTGGCGTTCTGCATATGGCAACTGACTGGCAACCCTATGCTGAACATATGCTGGAAGTAATGAATAGCGCGACAGGTTTTGCGACAGAATTCACGGAAACCGGATTCGCTCCTAGGCCAGATTATCGTCCGATCACTAAATTTGAAAAACGCGGTGAACGCCTCGGTCATGGGGTTTGGGATTTGTTGTTCAAAAAAACGGCGTAAATTGGCATATAGCGCTTTAATTTGCTAAGGTAAGCATCTGAAAATAATCATGAAATGGAATTCAGCAGGTGTAAGTTTAGAGACCGGCAACGGTTATATTTTTTTCGCAATCTCGGGTTCTTGATTAGCAAAGATAACCAGATTGTCTTTTTTGGAACCTCGCTATTTTCAACGGAGAACGAAATGGCCATGAAAAACACACACATTTTAGCTTTGTCCGCCGCTATTGCTGCTATTTCTGCTGGTGCGAGCGCCGATAACCATAAATTCGAAGTTCGTGCCGATGTTGGCCGTACCTTCTTTGAAGATCCGCTGGAAGATGCCAACACTTTTGGTTTGGGTTTTGGGTATGTGTTGGATGAAAACTGGACTTTGGAAGCGGTTGCCAGCCAATACAGCACAGAAACCCAGGATGACAATGTTGATGTAGACGGCACCCAATACCGTTTGGATGCTTTGTATAACATCAATACTGAAAGTTTGTGGCGCCCTTATGTAGCGTTTGGTGTGGGCGATCAAAAGCGTGAAGTAGACTCTGAAGATTGGTCGGAGCGCGACACCCTGGTAAACCTGGGTGCTGGCGTTAAGCGCAATCTGGGTGGTAATTGGGAGTTCCGTACCGACGTGCGTGCTTTCAACAGCCTGGATAATGAATACACTGATTTGGCGCTGAATGCAGGTATTAGCTACCTGTTTGGTGGTTCTCCTGCGCCAGTTAAAGTGGCACCAGCTCCAGAGCCTGAGAAAGACTCTGACGGTGACGGTGTATTGGATTCTAAAGACCAATGCCCGGACACCCCGAAAACTCATAAGGTTGATGCTGTCGGCTGCTCATTGAAACTGACGGAAACTGTAGCTATCGAGCTGAATATCACTTTCGATACGGCCAAATCCATCATCAAGCCAGAGTTTGAAGGCGAAGTATCCAAATTGGCGACTTTCATGAACCAATACGCTGACACAGTTGTGAGCGTTGAAGGTCATACTGACAGCCAGGGTTCTGATGCTTACAACCAAAAGCTGTCACAAAGCCGTGCTGATGCAGTTAAAGCGGCGTTGATTACCAAGTACGGTATCGGTGCTGACCGTGTGAAAGCGATTGGTTACGGCGAAGCCAAGCCAGTAGCAGATAACGCAACTGCAGCTGGTCGCGAGCAAAACCGTCGAGTAATGGGTCAGGTATCTACCGCAGTGACCAAGACCGAAACCAAATAATTTTTTGGGTTTCGCCAGTCTGAAAAGCCCGGCCTAGGTGCCGGGTTTTTTATTGGCCGTATATTCGCGAATCATCCCGGCGTAGCCCGCGCGAAAGTCGTTATAACGCAGTTGATAGCCGCTGCCGAGCATTAGCTGGTTACTCAATTGCTTGTTGCCGCGTTCGTTATTGACGTCATCCGAGAGGAATTTTTCGACCCCTAGCTGGGCGGCGATCCAGCTTACAACCTCTATCATGGGAACTGGCGTTGAATCAGTGGCGATATAAACGGGCGCCGGGGGTGTTTGCAGATTGAGCAGCTGAGCGAGGAATCCGGCGCAGTCATCGGCGTGGATTCGATTGGTGTAATGGGGGCTTGCAGAGGCGCGTCCCTGATTGACCTGCTCGATCAGGCGATTGCGGCCGGGGCCATAAATACCGCTGAAGCGGACGATGGTGCTAGTGAAGTTGCTGTTGCGGATAATTTGCTCGGCTTCCAGCAGGCGCTGGCCGGAAAAGCCGGTCGGCTCGGTGGTGGAGCTTTCATCAACCCAGCTGCCATCATCTTGGGCATATACTGCGGTGCTGGAGACGAAAATAAGCAGGCGTGGCTTCAGTCGCAGCTCATTGAGGGCGCTAACCAAATGGTCGCAGGTGCGGACATAGGCTTGCTCATAGCCGGCGTCACTGCGCTCGGCTGGCGTCATGGTGATAACTATGCTGTCGAAATTTTCCGCCAGTACCTGTTTTATTGCCTTGGCATCACCCACATTGCAACTTATATAGCGTAAATAGGGTAGATCTGGTTGGTATTGGCGGCGAATTCCGGTGATTTGGTAGCGTGATTGATCAAGTTGGCTGGCTAGCCTTTGACCTATATCGCCACAACCAATTATGAGTAACTTCTCAGGTGATTGTGATTTTTGTGGAGCAGACAGCTTATTAGTCATTTGATAAAAGTCTTTTATCTGATAGTTTTAGGCTATTCTAAAAGGCCCAGCCGGAAATTAAAAAGATCCAAGTCTACGGGAGCCACACCATGACCCTCACCGAACTCCGCTACATAGTCACCCTTGCCCAGGAACAGCATTTTGGTCGTGCGGCGGACCGCTGCTATGTCAGTCAGCCAACTTTGAGTATTGCCGTTAAAAAGCTGGAAGATGAATTAGGGGTGGCACTGTTTGAGCGTACAAAGTCGCGCGTGCAACCAACGCCCTTGGGTGAGCAGATTGTGGCACAGGCCAATCTGGTGCTGGAGCAAACGGCAGCGATTAAAGATCTCGCCGATGCCGGCAAAGACCAGCTCAGCAGCCCTTTATCTGTGGGGGCGATCTTCACCATTGGCCCTTATTTGCTGCCGAAGTTTATCCCTCATTTGCAGCAAAAAGCGAGCAAAATGCCGCTCTACGTGGAGGAGGGTTATACCCACAATCTGCGCAAAAAACTGCGCAATGGCGAGCTGGATGTGATCATTATTGCCCTGCCGTTTGAAGAGCCGGATGTGGTCACCCAGGTGCTTTATGAAGAACCTTTTGTGGTGCTGATGCCGAAAGATCACCCTTTAGCGACGAACGATGCTGTTAATCCCAATGATCTGAACAGCGAACAATTACTGCTGTTGGGTGAGGGGCATTGCTTCCGCGATCAGGTATTAACAACTTGCCCGAACCTGCAGCATCACGGTGAGCAATCCGCCAACAATGTGCGTACTGCGGCGGAGGGCAGCTCGCTGGAGACCTTGCGCCATATGGTGGCTTCCGGTCTGGGGTTGACCATTCTGCCGGTATCAGCGGCAGATAGCTCACTTTACAGTGCAGATGTGTTGGTAACCCGCCCGTTTACCGAACCATCACCCAGTCGCACTGTTGCCTTGGCTTGGCGCGCGAGCTTCCCGCGTCACAAAGCGATAGATGCCTTGCGTGAAGCGATTAAATCCACTCGACACTAACTCTTGTAACCAGCAACGCCATGAATGCAGGTATTGCCAGTCGCAAAACTCTGGAACAAGTTCCCGTTACCGAAATCAAGGGAGTTGGTGCCAGTCTAGCCGCAAAATTGGCGAAGATTGGCCTTTTTAGCCTGCAAGATCTGCTATTACATTTGCCTCTGCGCTATCTGGATCGTACCCGTGTCACACCCATAGGTGCGCTCCAGCCTAATATGAATGCAGTTATCGAAGCGGAAGTGCGCACTTGTGACATCGTATTTGGCAAGCGCCGTAGCCTGGTGTGCAAGGTACAGGATGGCACCGGTACCATCACCCTGCGCTTCTACCACTTCAACAATGCACAAAAGCAACGTTTGATCGGCGGAACTCGCCTGCGCATTTTCGGGGAAACCCGACGCGGAGCGTCCGGATTGGAAATGTATCATCCGGAATATGAATATCTGGATGACGCGGCGCCGCTGCCACTGGATCAATCGCTAACGCCGATTTACCCGGCCACCGAAGGCTTAACCCAACCGCGCTTACGCAGGCTGGCGCGCCAAGCGCTGACCTGGCTGGACAAGTATTCGCTTAGTGAGCTACTGCCCGAGCCGGTGCGCCGTCAGCTCAATCAGATCTCGCTGGCCGATGCATTACGCTTTCTCCATCAGCCACCGGCCAATGCCAACGTACAGCTATTGCTGGACGGCGAGCATCCCTACCAACAGCGGCTCGCTTTTGAAGAATTGCTGGCTCATCACTTGAGCCTGCTGCTGTTGCGCCGCGAAACCCAGGCCGATGGCGCAGAGAGTTTACGCATGAGTCCGATGCTGAAAAAGTATTTTCTAGAGCAATTGGGTTTTGGTTTGACCCGCGCCCAGGAGCGGGTAATGGGTGAAATAGTGGCGGATATCGCCAAACCGGTTCCAATGTTGCGGCTCGTTCAGGGCGATGTTGGCTCCGGCAAGACGGTAGTGGCGGCACTGGCTGCACTGGCCGCCGTATCCAGCGGCAAACAGGCGGCGATAATGGCGCCGACCGAAATTCTGGCGGAACAACATCGCGTCAACTTTGGCAGGTGGCTTGAGCCTTTGGGGATCAAATTGGGCTGGCTAACCGGCAAGCTCAAAGTCGCTGAACGGCGCACCCAGATGGCGGCAATTGCCAGCGGCGAAGCGCAAATCGTGGTTGGTACACATGCCCTGTTTCAGGAGGCAGTTGCGTTTGCCGATCTGGGCCTGATTGTGATCGATGAACAGCATAGATTTGGCGTACATCAGCGGCTATCTCTATCCGAAAAGGGGACAGTGGGGCGGGAAAACCAACAATCGGCGTATTTGCGCCCGCATCAATTGATCATGACCGCTACCCCCATCCCCAGAACTTTGGCCATGAGTGCCTATGCCGATTTGGACTGCTCGGTAATCGATGAGCTGCCACCCGGGCGTACGCCGGTCACTACGGTAGTGATTAGTGACCAGCGCCGCGATGAGGTGATTGAGCGGGTGCGATTGGCCTGTGAGCAGGGGCGCCAGGCTTACTGGGTTTGCACCCTGATCGAAGAGTCAGAAGCGCTGGAAGCTCAGGCTGCTGAGGCGACGGCAAGTAACCTGGTAGAATCGCTACCCCATTTGCGGGTAGGTCTAATCCATGGGCGCCTTAAGCCGGCGGAAAAAGAACAGGTAATGGCAGCCTTTAAGGCCAACGAGCTGGACTTGCTAGTGGCGACTACGGTTATTGAAGTGGGCGTGGACGTGCCTAATGCCAGCCTGATGATTATTGAAAACCCCGAGCGCCTTGGCTTGGCGCAGTTACATCAGTTGCGTGGCAGGGTTGGGCGCGGGTCAACGGCCAGCCACTGTGTGCTCTTGTACGGGGCGCCCCTGTCGCAAAACAGTCGCGAGCGCTTGCGAGTCATGCGTGAAAGTAGTGATGGGTTTTATATCGCCGAACAGGATTTGCTGCTGCGTGGGCCCGGCGAAGTGCTAGGCACTCGCCAGACTGGCGAGATGCAATTTCGGATTGCCGACCTCCAGCGCGATAGCCATCTGTTGCCGGAAGTGAAGGAGGCGGCATTGTTATTAATGAGCGAATACCCCGCACTGTGTAGCAAGCTGGTTGCGCGTTGGTTGGGGCAGAATCATCGTTATCTACAGGTTTAATGGCTTCTTAATAACCAACTGGCATCTATTTCATTGACCGTATGAGAACTGATCCATTTTTTGGCATGGATAATTGCTTTGTCGTCGTAAATGGCGAGTGTGCTGGCAAATCTCGACTATGCTTGGAAAGAATGGTTGGTGGATCAAGCGGAACTCGGGTTTTTGTGTTGCACAGCTATATGAGAATTGCTCCTATTGCATTACACTCGCTCGCAACATCTGCTGAATAATCTCCTAACCCTATGAATATTAACCAGTTATATCCAATGAGAGGAGTAGGCTGTGTCAGTTCCTACCAGTGTTCAATCCCTGCTCAACAAGCAAAATGTGCATTATCAGGTGGCTGAAGTGCCTGTATCCGAGCATGAGCGAGCGCTTTGGCATGACCAGCACCTGCGGACCATGAGTGCGGCCAAATCAGTCATATTGCAAGACACTAAAGGTCGTGTGCAGGTGATCTACGCTGCCGACCGATTGTTGGATCTAAAAGCGATTAATCGCCAGTTGGGGCGTGAGTTGCATGCAGCCAGCCCGGCGGATATTCAGAAGTTCTGTAACTCCCACAACCTGCAATCCATTCCGGCACTGCCCAAATTGGCGGGTTTGTTAACCTTGATTGATCGCAGTTTGGTTGAGCGCAATGAGCTGTTGGCGGATTCGGGCGACGAAAAACAATTGTTGAAATTCAGTCGCGATGAATTCAAGCAGATGATGGATGACGCTACTATTTGCGATATTGCGGTACCGCTGGAACCGCTGGAGCTGGAAGATACGAGTGCCAGTGATACCGACCAGATTTTAGGCGCAGTGCGCAACTTTACCCAGCTGCGTGTAAAGCAGCGTTTGGAAGAAACCCTGGAGTTACCGCCGCTGTCCGACACTGCCCAGCGCATCATCAAGCTGCGCGTAAACCCCAACGCGGATATTAGCGACCTTGCGCAAATTGTTGAGACAGACCCAAGTCTTGCTGCTCAAGTGGTCAGCTGGGCTGCCTCGCCTTACTATTCGGCGCCGGGCAAGATCAAATCTATCCATGACGCCATTGTGCGTGTTTTGGGTTTCGATATGGTGCTCAACCTGGCACTGGGTTTGTCGTTGGGCAAAGCAATGACCATCCCTAAAGATGGCCCTCATGGGGCCCAGCCTTACTGGCAACAAGCCGTATATATGGCCGCCACTATCGAAGGCTTGGTTACCGCGATTCCTCGCGATCACCGACCCAGTTTTGGTATGGCCTATCTGTGCGGCCTATTACACAACTTTGGCTACCTGATTTTAGGTGAGGTGTTTCCTCCGTATTTTCAGAATTATTGCGAATTGGCCGATGCTAACCCACACGTGAATCATCAGGCGATTGAACGGCACTTATTGGGTGTAACCCGCGAGCAATTGGCGGCGACGCTCATGTCGCTGTGGTCTATGCCGGAGGAAGTGGTGGTCGGGCTGCGCCACCAAAACAACCCCGATTACCAAGGCGAGTTTGCGAGCTACGCCAAGCTGATTTTTGTCGCTCAGCGTTTGTTGCAGCAACACAACATTGGCCGTGGCCCCAAGCTGGCTATTCCCGCCCAAGTGTTTGAAGACCTGCATTTGGATCCGGAAAAAGCCTATACCACGGTGGCGAATATTATAGAGTCGAGCGATGACCTTAAGCACATCGCCCACGAGCTGTCGCCCCATCATTAATCGCAGCTGCGGTCACCAAAACCCCTTTTCCAAGGGGTTTTGTATTTATGGCGCGGCTATTTTCCATACTGATTAGAGTTTGTGAGTGAGTTTGCATATGAGTGAGTTGTTCGATGCCACTGAGGCAGCAGCCATTTTGGTGGCACGTCGGGTTGAAGGAATCCAGGGTGAACGTTTACCTACGTCCTGCCGCCCGAAGGATTTGGAGCAGGCGTTGGCCGTTCAGGCGGCGGTGACTGAATACTGGTGTGAACAAATGGACGACACTATTGGCGGTTGGAAATGCCTGTTACCGCCGGAGGGCAAGCTGGTGGTTGGCCCTATCTACACCCGCACCATAGATTCGGTGCCTCCGGTCAGTCTCTGGCCCAAACCAGGCCAAGCCAATATCGCCCGCATTGAACCGGAACTGGCGTTTTTCTTTGGCAAGGATCTGCCCGCGCGCGCCGAGCCCTATACCCCTGCTGAGGTGGATGCGGCGATTGCTCGCACCCACATGGCGTTGGAGTTGATCAATGGTCGTTACCTAGACCCAACCCAGTGTGAGTTTGCGGAAATGTTGGCCGATGGTCTGGTCAATCAAGGCCTGTTTATTGGCCCGCAAATAGATTCCTCCAGCGCGGCGGCCGCGAGTAGTTTTACCATCACATTCAAATGCGCTAATGGCGAGTTGATTGAGCGCCAGGGTCAACACCCGAATACCCATCCGCGCGCACCGCTTTACTGGTTGGCGGAGTTTCTGCGCAGTCGTGGTCAAGGCATAGTGGCTGGGCAGGCGGTGATTACCGGATCCTACGCGGGGGTTATTGAGGTCCCCATGAATACTGATATCCAGATTGATTACGCTGGATTGGGTAGCATGCAAGTGAGTTTTAGTGCGCGAACTGAGGTTGTGTGAGGAGTTTTTATGAGCGAGGAAACCCCGTTTTATTCCTGTGAGATTCCAGTGCGCTGGGGCGATATGGATGCCTACGGCCATGTGAATAACACCCTCTACTTCCGTTATTTTGAAGAGGCCCGGTTCCAGTGGATGTTGGAAAAAGGCCTTCCGCTCAAAAGCGATACTCACCCGGTGGTGGTGACCATTGGCTGTACCTTCATGCGCCCCATATTTCACCCCGAAACCCTGCGCATCGATGTATTTCTGTCTGAACCAGGGCGCTCCAGCTTTATGGTCAAGTACAAGGTGTACACCCTGTCCCAACCCGATACACCCGCCGCGGAAGGTTATTCCAAGGTGGTTTGGGTCAGCTCAGTGGATGGTAAATCTGTACCTCTTCCAGACGTGGTGCGCGCTTGGTTTCCGGCGGAGTAATGCCCGACTGGTTAGTTGCCGGAGGTTGGGGATTTACTGCCGCGAGTGCCTTATTGATCGGCTCACTGCTTGGCTGGTTTATCCGCTTCTCCGCCAAAGTCATCGCACATGTGATGGCCTTTGGTAGCGGCATTTTGGTTGCGGCCCTGAGTTTTGAGCTGGTCGAGGAAGCCCAATCCGAGGCAAGTATTCTCTGGGTCTCCGGTGGCTTTATGCTGGGTGCGCTGCTGTTCTCTGTGATTAATCATGGGTTGAACAGCTCAGGTGTCAAGCATCGCAAACGCTCCCAGGCTCAAGGACCGGCAGCGCAAAATACCGGTTTAGCGATTGCGGCGGGCACCTTGCTCGATGGTATCCCCGAATCCTTGGCGATAGGCGTGTTGGTGGCTAGTGGTGGCAAGTTGAGCGTCGCCACCGTGGCGGCGATTTTCATCTCCAACATTCCCGAGGCCTTGTCCAGCACTGCCGGTATGCGTGTGGCCGGGCGCAGCGGTTGGTTTATGGTGCGGCTGTGGGGTGGTATGGCGCTTTTATCCGGTGTATTTGCGATTGTGGGAGCGGTATTTTTTGGTAATGCTCCGGCCCCGCTGAAAGCGCTCATTACTTGCATAGCAGCCGGCGGGATTTTCGCTATGGTGGTGGAGACAATGATCCCCGAGGCTTTTGCCGAAACCCACGAACTTTCGGGTCTTATGGCCGCGCTGGGATTTGTTACCGCCCTCGCGCTACAAGCGCTGGAAGCCTAAGGTAGCTGGGATCCAGGAGTCAAAGCAGCTCAGTGCTTGTCCGGCGCTGTCATCAAACGGTAATCTCGCTGGTTGAAAAAGGTGACCGGTAAATTCTCCCTATTCATTTGAATACTGCTGTGCCCACAATCAAGGAAACCCCATGCGTTTAACTCGTCGTCACTTTCTCAAAAATGCTAGCGCCGCCGCCATTGCTTTGGGCGGATTTCGCAGCCTGCAATTACGGGCGCAGGTCTATGCGCAGGATCCACTCTACGGCATCGACAAGGTGGGTCAGTTATTGTTAGATCCAGCGGGAATTCTCAACTTGCCGCGTGACTTTAGCTACAAAGTCATCGCTCGCACTGGCGACTTGATGAGCGATGGATTGCGCATGCCCAGCGCCCCTGACGGCATGGCGGCCTTTCCATTGCCGGGCGATGCCAGTAAGTGCATTTTGATTCGCAATCACGAGCTTGCATCGGTGGGTGAGGAAGCCAGCGCTTTTGTCGGCCAGGCGAAACTGGCCAAGCAGACCAAAGGCATCGCCTACGATTTTTACAAAGGGTTGCCGGTGAATGGTGGCACTACCAGCCTTATTTTCAGCCACCGCAGTCAGCAAATAGAGCGCAGTCATCTAAGTCTGGTCGGTACGGCGCGTAATTGCAGTGGCGGTGCAACGCCCTGGGGAAGTTGGCTGACCTGTGAGGAAAGCCTCGTAGGTAAACAGCATGGCTATGGTCGCGAACACGGCTACATATTTGAGGTTCCTTCCAGTGCGAAGGGGTTGATTGGCGCTACCCCACTCAGGGATATGGGCCGTTTTATGCACGAAGCGGCGGCAGTCGATAGCTCTACCGGGATTGTCTATCTCTCGGAAGATGACGCCAAAGGGTTGTTCTACCGCTTTATCCCCAATACCCCCGGCGAACTGTTGGCGGGTGGTCGTTTGCAGGCACTCGCCATTCGCGGCTGGCCCGGCGCAAATACTCGCAATTGGCCAGAAGATGCCGGTAAACCCGGTGTACAAACAGTGAGCCTGCGCCAGCGCTTTAGCTGTGAGTGGATTGACTTGGAGGAGGTGACGTCGCCGCAAGGGGATTTAAATCTGCGCGGTCACGCGCAAGGGGCGGCGATTTTTGCGCGCGGAGAAGGCTTGGCATTCGCCTTGCGCCCGGATAAAACCCGCGAGATTCTGCTTGCGGCCACCGGTGGCGGCCCGCTGCAGATTGGCCAAGTCTGGCGCTATCAACCTGGCCCTTACGAAGGCACCGCGCGGGAAACCGAGCAGCCTGGAGTTTTGGAATTGCTTTATGAGACCCACAACCGCGCGATTTTGGAATCCTGCGACAACCTTGCCGTTGCACCTTGGGGAGATTTGATTATTTGTGAAGACAGTTATTCGGATTTACCTGATACCGTTAATTATCTGCGCGGCCTGACACCCGATGGCAAAATCTACACCCTGGCGATGAACGCCCATCCTGATAAGGGAGAATTTTGTGGTGCCTGTTTCTCGCCCGATGGCACAACCCTGTTTGTAAATATCCAGCGGCCGGGAATGACACTGGCAATCACTGGCCCTTGGGCTCGCCTGCGCAACCAGGTACAAGGTGTTGCCGTTGTGTAGCGGGTGAGACGGTTGGCGAGCGGTTAAGCGCTCGCTGTCTGCAGCTCTTGCCAGGCGACTTTATCGCTGTGGTGGAGCAGACGCATCACGCCGTGATGATCCTCTACCAGTGCAGTGCAGTTTTCGATCCAGTCGCCACAGTTGGCGTAGCGCAGCTCTCCCTCTTCACGCAGCGCCGGATAGTGGATATGACCGCAGACTACGCCGTCGTAGCCGCGTCGTTTGGCTTCCGCCAGCGCTTCCCGCTCGTAAGTTTCAATGGCGGCCTTGGCGCCCTTGATATTGCTTTTGATCAGACCCGCCAGCGAAAAATAGGGGCGGCCGACCAGTTTACGCAGGCGATCTGACCAGCGATTGATAAACAGCAGCAGTTCGTAACCATGGTCGCCAATGACTCGCGTCAGCCAACTGTGGTTGATATAGGCATCCATCGCATCACCGTGCATCACTAACAGGCGTTTACCATCAGCGGTGACATATTCATGTTCGTGAGCAATTTCAATCGGGCCAAATAGCTGTCCGCTAAAGTGCCGAATGGGGTCGTCATGGTTGCCCGGCACGTAGACCACGCGCACTCCCTGCGCTGCCAGTTCATAGAACTTCAGCACCACCTGATAGTGCTTTTTCGGCCAGCAGAAACGGCGTTTGAGCGACCACAAATCGACAATGTCACCGACGAGATAAAGCGTGTCGCAATGGATTTTATTCAGGAAGTCGAGCAGGTAATCCGCTTTGCAATCGCGGAAGCCCAAGTGAATATCGGAGATCCAAACTGTGCGGGCATTAATCAGGTAGCTCGCAGGGCGCGGTTGCGGCTCTAGCGCCTGCGCAGCCTCGAGCAGGGGAGCGGCCAGTGGGTGAACGGAGGAATTCATAGTGCGTTTCCGTGGCTGTTTCATCCAATTTTGGGGTGAAACTGTGACGAAAACGCAACATTTTGATGAATCTTGAATGACAGCCCTAGTGGGTATTGCCGCTCGCTTGATGATTGAGGTGCTGGTCTTTGCTGGAATCCTGGGTCAGCCAATCCAGCACGGCCTGCCGGCTTTCCAGCATTTCCTGATAGGTTTGTAATACCACCGGATTGGGGTTGGGTTGCTGATTGAGTAGTGCAATGCGCGACAGCAGAAAGCTGATGTCTGCTTGAACTTTTTCAGCCACTTCGGTGCTGTTAAACGCCTCGGTACCTATATTAAGTATTGTCATGGGGTGACCTATCCTTGCTGATTTCGCCGCCAATCGGGTTGATGGTGTCAGTGCGGCATGTTGGGCAGTATCACCGAATTCCAAATGTGATAATAGTCGCATTTTGCACTGAATCTTGTGCGCTTTAGCTTACACACTTTTTAGCCTAGCTGTTTTTTGAACAATGTCAGGCAAAACATACCAGTTGCTGACAGGACTATGGCCGGCCCGGCTGGGCTGTCCCACCAGTAAGAAGCGCTAAGCCCGGCGATCACCGCCAGGGCACCTAAAAGGCTGGCAATGATCGCCATCTGCTCGGGCGTGCGCGTGAGCCGGCGGCTGGCGGCAGCGGGGATAATCAAGAGCGCGGTGATCAACAGCACACCGACGACTTTCATGGCAATGGCAATCACGAGTGCCATCAGCAACATCAGCGCAGTGCGTACGCGCACCACCGGTACACCTTCAACCTGTGCCAGCTCTTCATGGACGGTAATCGCGAGCAGCGGTCGCCAGAGCCAGATGAGTGCGCCCAGCACACCGAGGCTGATTGCCCAAATGCCAATCACATCGCTGCTGCTGACCGCCAAAATATCGCCAAACAAATAGGCCAGTAGATCGATGCGGTTCTCGCTAAATACGCTCACACACACCAACCCCAGGGCGAGCGTGGAGTGGGACAAAATACCCAGCAGGGTATCGGTGGCGAGGAAGCGGTTGTGTTGCAGTCCCACCAAAATGAGCGCCAACAGCAGGCACCCCAACGCAATTGCCAAATTGAGGTTGATATCCAGTAGCAAGCCAAAGGTTACTCCTAAGAGCGCAGAATGGGCCAGGGTATCGCCAAAGTAGGCCATGCGACGCCAGACGGCGAAGGCACCTAGCGGGCCGGCGACCAGCGCAACCGCGATGCCAGCAAGCAGAGCAAGAAGCAGGAAATCAATCATGGTGATGATGCTCGCAACTGGCGCCCTGGCTGTGATCTGCATTGCACCCGGGGCCATGGCGATGGAGTTTGCTCTTGCCGCTGTGGATCACATTGCCGTGGGCGTCGTGTTGGTGATCGTGATGGTGAGTGTAAATTGCCACTTGCGGGGCGTTGGTGTTGCCGGTGATCTCGCCAAACAGGGCGAGGTAGGCGGGGTCGTTGGTGACCTGTTCCGGATGGCCATGACAGCAGACGTGTTGGTTGAGGCAGATCACGGTATCGGTAGTCGCCATCACCAGATGCAGGTCGTGGGACACGAGTAATACCCCGCACTGGCGGCGGTTGCGAATTTCATTGATTAACGCATAGAGCGCCGACTGGCCGGTCACATCCACACCCTGTACCGGTTCGTCCAGAACCAGTAATTGGGGGTCGCGCAGCAATGCGCGAGCGAGCAGGACGCGCTGGGTTTCACCGCCAGACAGGGATTGCATGGGCTGGTTAATCTGCCCAGTTATGCCGGTGAGTTGCAGTATTTCATCCAGTGCTGCACGCGGTTTGCCGCCCAAGGCCAGAAATCGGGCTACGGTGAGTGGCAAGCTGGCATCGATGTGAAGTTTTTGCGGCATATAACCGATGCGCAAGCCCGGCGCTTTCTCAATACTGCCCTCGTCTATTTTGATCAGCCCCAGAACTGCGCGCACCAGGGTTGTTTTACCGGCGCCGTTGGGGCCAATCAGGGTCACAATTTTTCCCGCGTCCAGGGTCAGGTCTGCCTTTTGCAATATCTCGCGTCCGTTGCGTGTAACGCCCAACCCACGGGCGCGTATCAGCGCCTCGCTCATACATTGGCTCCCGCGCAATTGGCGCACAGGCCAGAGACCTCAAGCGCTTGGGTTTCCACGCGAAAGCCTGCTTCGCCCGCAACGGCGAGTATCTGCTGGCCTAGGGTTGGCTCATCCAGTTCAATCGCGATGTTGCAGGCACGACAAATCAGGAAATAGCTTTGATGCCGGGTACCGGGCGACGGGCAGCCAATAAAGGCGTTAAGCACATTGATGCGATGGATCAGCCCCTGTTCCAGCAAAAAGTCCAGCGCGCGATACACGGTGGGCGGGGCCACCCGGCGGGTGCTGGCCTTTGCAAGCATTTCCATTAACGTATAGGCACCCAACGGTTTGTGGTTTTGCCAGATCAACTCCAAAACCTGCAAGCGCAAATCAGTCAAGCGTACACCACGGCTGAGGCATAAATCGCGTGCGGCTTCCAGCGCATCCTGAATGCAATGGTTGTGATCGTGATGGCTACACGCGATGGGGGTGTGTTCCATAAGGCATCCGGTCAATCGCAAAGGTGAGTAAACAGCAGATATGTTACGCTATAACCTATTTCCAGGCATGCTTTTCCGCGCTGCCGTTATTGTTGTCAGTGGACATAATTATGATTCGTGCAGGTGTTATTGGTTTGATCATTGTGCTCGGGCAGGTTCTGGCGCCTATGGTGCATGCAAAGCCGCAGCTGCTGGCCAGCATCAAACCTCTGGCGTTGATTGCGCAAGAGGTGGCAGGTGATCGGGCGGTCGTGGATACCTTGCTGCCTATTGCCGCATCACCTCACGATTATCCCTTAAAAATGTCCGATCATCGCCGCTTGCGCGACGCGGATTTGATTATCTGGGTTGGCCCGGAGCTGGAAAGTTTTCTAGCGCGCGCGCTGGCGAATATTCCAGCGGAAAAACAGCTGCCCAGCTATACCCTGCCCAACCTTCACTGGCCTGAAAGTCCAGTCAGTGATGGCCATAACCACGCGCACCATCAACATGTTGGCGGCGATCCCCATCTCTGGTTGGATCCGCGTAATGCCGGTGTCATTGCGCAGGTGTTAGTGCAAAAGCTAACGCAGCTTGATCCTTCGTCGGCACAGAGTTATCAGGCCAATGCCGCGCGTTTTATCGCATCTATCGAGCAGTTAGACCAGCAACTCAGTCTTCAGTTGGCGCCGGTCAAAACACGTGGTTTCGCGGTTTATCATGAAGGTTACAGTCATTTTGTAGGCCGTTATGAGTTGCATCAGGTGGGTTATGTCACCTACACGCCTGAGCGCCGTCCGGGCGCAAAACACTTGAAAGAGCTGCAGGATGTACTGAAAAAGGAAGGGAAATGCCTGTTTGTGGAACCCTATTATCAAACGGATTCCATGAAAGCTATAGTGCAGTCGCTGGGATTAAGGCTGGGAATGCTGGATCCTATTGGCGGGCAACAGGTATCCAGCTACAAAGAACTACTCGAAAATCTGGGCAACAGTTTTTTAACCTGCCTTACGGATGTTGCCCATTAAGCTGGTAAACGGCTGGCGCATCTTCACATTGCGCGCCTCCAACATATCCAGTTGCCGTTTATTCAGCTCTATCACAAAGGCATCGTAATACTGACGTATGTCCCTATCACTCGATGCTCCCGATTCTTTTAAAAGCGACAACATGCCTTCTTGGGTGGCCATGCGATGGCGAACCCCGGTTTTGTGATAGACACAGCTCGCCAGTTGTTGCATACGGAAAATCGCCGTTTGGGAAAAGATCAAGGTGTCCATGACAGCCTCCAGTTTGTGAAAAACAGGGTCAACACCAACAACCCAGGATTAAAGCAACAAGGCGCTCACTCTCCAGGTCAGGAGTTGCATCACTAAAAACTGTGAGAAATCCTGCCTTCAAATCGAGTCTAGGTTAGAAAATAATCAGTGCGAGGGACTTCCGCGCCACCTGAACAGCAAATTACAAATTTGTGAAACGCACAAAAAAAGAGCCCCGCCGCGATATAACAGAATGCTATATGGTCGTCAGCAGGGCTAATACACGAGGAGAAAATAAGGGAGATAGTCCAATCAAAACAGCAGCTTAAAGAAGCTCACCGCGCCAGAGACTAACTGGCGCAGCTATCACTTAACGCTCAAAAGTTTGGGCCAGTTTGGCTTCCAGTTGTTCGTCGAGCTTGGCGCTGGCCTTCTCGGTCAGAACATCAGTCTTTTGATCCAGTTCTTCAGCAATACGCGCTTCCGCGTCTTCCTGAGTTTCTACCCAAGCAGTCTTAACACCGAGATCGGCAGCAGCCAGGGCCAGAGCGTGATCGTTAGCTTCATCGGCATATACGCCAGTTGCAGCCAGTAAAGTAACTAGTAAGAGTGCAGTCTTTTTCATCGTGGGGTTCCTCCATTCGATGGTTTACAAATCCAGTTGCCTTGTGAGCAACCTTTCTGTTTGTTGCTAAAGGGTTTAGGTTCACCAGTAACTTCACATTGAGTTTGTTTTGTTACTGTATGTTACTCATGGTAACACATATTTTTTTTCTGCCTAGCTGCTGGTTAAACTTTTTAGTTATACAAAGCAAATTTTTGTGAATAAATACCGAAACTTAGCGATAAAACCTCAATTCGGCCCAAGGTTTGGCGTGTGGTAACACATTTTTGTGTTGGTAACACTTTTTAGGTGACAGCCAGAATGACTGTTACTTGCAGGGGGACTGGGGGACGGGGTAAATCTCGTGGCTGGCGCCATTGGTGGTATCCTTTCGCCTATTCAAAACCTTGCAAAGACATCTATTCCTATGACCCAGCCGCATCCTTTGATCCAACAGCAAAATGCAGCACCCTTAGTGCTAGTTGATGGTTCTTCCTATCTGTATCGCGCTTACCATGCTCTGCCGCCGCTAACCAATTCCAAAGGCCAGCCCACGGGGGCGGTCAAAGGGGTGGTGAATATGATGCGTCGCCTGCGCAAGGATTACCCCGCCAGCCAGATAGCCGTAGTCTTTGATGCAAAGGGTAAGACCTTTCGCGATGAAATGTATGCGGAATACAAGGCCAATCGCCCGCCAATGCCGGATGATTTACGTCCGCAGGTACAACCCATCCACGACATAGTACAAGCCATGGGGCTGCCGTTATTTGTGATTGAAGGCGTGGAAGCCGACGATGTGATTGGTACGCTCGCCCGTCAGGCAACCGAGCAGCAAATGCCGGTGATTATTTCCACTGGTGACAAGGATATGGCGCAGCTGGTGAATGAGCATGTGACCTTGGTAAATACGATGACGGACACAGTGCTGGATATTCCTGGTGTAAATGCAAAATACGGGTTTGGCCCGGAATTGATGATTGATTATCTCGCTCTTATGGGTGACAAAGTCGATAACATTCCCGGCGTTCCTGGTGTGGGAGAAAAAACAGCACAAGGATTGATTCAAGGCGCCGGTGGGCTAGACGCAATCTATGCAGATCTGGAAAAAATTCGCACGCTTTCATTTCGCGGCGCGAAAACTATGCCGGAAAAATTAATCGAACATCGCGAGATGGCGTATTTATCATATCGGTTAGCGACCATTAAAACCGATGTGGAATTACCCTTTGGTCCCGCTGAAATTATTTGCCAGCCGGCGGACAATTTACGTTTGCAAGAATTATTTGAAGATCTTGAATTTAAAAGCTGGGTCACTGAGTTAAGTAAAACAGCAGGTAATGTTTCGAGTGTTGCTGCTGAGGGAGTAACTACATCAACCGAGTCAATAGCAGTTGAAGAAAATATAGCACCGCCAGTTATCGCCGTGGAAAAACATTACGACATAATTACTGAAGAAAATATATTTTCCGATTGGTTGGCGCGTTTACAACAAGCCAGCGTGTTCTCGTTCGATACGGAAACCACGGCGTTGGAGATTATGGATGCAAAAATTGTCGGTTTGAGTTTCGCGATTGAAGCGGGTGTTGCTGCTTATATTCCCTGTGGGCACGACTACATGGGGGCACCGGATCAGTTGCCGCTGGAGTGGGTGCTTGAACAATTAAAACCGATTTTGGAAGATGATAAAAAAATAAAAATTGGTCAAAACTTAAAATATGATCGCAGCGTTTTGTTGAATTGCGGCATTGAATTGCGCGGCATAGAATTCGATACCATGCTCGAGTCTTATGTGTGGAATTCCATTGGTAGTCGTCACAATATGGATGACCTTGCACAAAATTATCTCGGCTACAAAACCGTTACCTTTGAAGAAATTGCCGGCAAGGGCGTCAAACAGCTCAGTTTTAATCAATTAAAAATAGAGGATGCAGGTCACTATGCAGCTGAAGATGCCGACATCACTTTGCGACTGCACCAATATTTCTGGCCGCAGCTGGAAAAAGTAGCCAGTCTGAAATCAGTATTTCAGACTATTGAAATGCCATTGTTGCCAGTGCTGTCGCACATTGAGCGCAACGGTGCCCTGGTAGATGCAAAATTATTGGGCCAACACAGTGTAGAGCTGGGCGTGCGTTTAACCCAGTTAGAGCGCAAGGCTTATGAGATTGCAGGGCAGGAATTCAATTTGAGTTCGCCCAAACAGTTGGGCGTGATTTTATTTGAGCAACAAAAATTACCCATTATTAAAAAAACGCCGACTGGCACTCCATCGACTGCGGAAGAGGTTTTGCAAGAGCTGGCTTTGGATTATCCGTTGCCTAAAGTACTGATGGAATATCGCGGTCTGGCGAAATTAAAATCGACTTACACCGATAAATTGCCGCTCGAAATCAACAAGCGTACAGGTCGCATCCATACCAGCTACCATCAGGCGGTAGCGGCGACCGGGCGCTTGTCTTCGCAAGATCCCAACTTGCAAAATATTCCGATTAAGACTGAAGAAGGGCGCCGTATTCGCCAGGCATTTATTGCTCCCGCCGGTTATAAATTGGTTGCTGCTGATTATTCGCAAATCGAGTTACGCATTATGGCGCATTTGTCCGATGACGCGGGTTTGTTAAGTGCATTTGAAAAAGGCCTGGATGTGCACCGTGCAACAGCGGCAGAAGTTTTTGGTGTGGGACTTGACGCTGTGACACATGAAATGCGCCGCAGTGCTAAGGCGATTAACTTCGGATTGATTTACGGCATGTCGGCTTTTGGTCTTGCGAAACAATTGCACGTGGGGCGCAATGAAGCGCAGCAATATATCGATCGTTATTTTGAGCGCTATCCGGGCGTACAGCGTTACATGAATAATATCCGTGCACTTGCCCATGAGCAGGGCTATGTGGAAACTATTTTTGGTCGTCGTTTGTATTTGCCGGATATTAACGCCAAGAATAAAAACCTGCAGATGGCGGCCGAGCGCACGGCCATTAACGCCCCTATGCAAGGTACCGCCGCCGATATTATTAAATCGGCGATGATTAAAGTGCAGGCCTGGTTAGATGAAACCAAACTCGATGCAAAAATTATTATGCAGGTACACGACGAATTAGTCCTCGAGGTCGCTGAGGGACAATTGGATGAGGTGCGCTCCGGGTTAATCGAGCGTATGTCGGCTGCCGCCAATCTCAAGGTTCCGTTATTGGTGGAAGCTGGCGTAGGGAATAATTGGGACCAAGCTCATTAAAACCGTTGCTATGCTTACTAGGATGTAGGGCTCTCACATAGATTACTCAGGAGAGGGAGTTGTTGTTGATGCGAAAAATAATAACCTTGTTGTTAATACCATTATTGTGGTTGGCAGCAACGTCGGCGTGGGCCGAATTTGTTGTCAGTCATCGCTCGCCTTATGCGCCCGGTGATACTCATCACGAATACAGCACGGCGCTCTTGCAGCTCGCATTAGAAAAAACCCGGGCGGATTACGGTGATTATCGACTTAACCCCATACCTCCGCGCAATTACGCCCGCGCACTCAAGGCGCTGGTGGATGACAGCTATCCCAATTTGGTCATTGAAACCAGCTATGAGCAATCGTTAGCGCGTAATGGCAATTTAACGTTTATTAATTTTCCAGTGGATTTGGGCGTGCTTGGTTATCGTGTCTGTTTCATCAATCCCAAGCTCAAGGCCGCCGGCCTTGATGTTAAAACCTTGAAGGATCTATTGCCCTACACTTTTGCGCATGGTGTGGGTTGGGCGGATACCATTATTTTTCGCCATAATGGACTCAAGGTGCGTGAGATTGATAATTACGATGCTGTTTTTTTAATGGTAATTGGTGGGCGCGTCGATTTTTTTTGCCGGGGTGTGAATGAGGTCCTGGGAGAAGCTGAGCAATTCAGTCATTTGGATAATTTAATGCTCGATGATCAATTTATGCTGGTATACCCCTTACCACGATTCTTTTACTTCAATGCCAAAAGCACGCTTGCGCAGGCGCGAATTGAAGCGGGATTGAAGCGCGCCTTTAGTGACGGATCCTTGCAATCCCTGTGGAAGAGCTATTACCAAGCCAGTCTGGATTATGCAAAGTTGAAAGGTCGCAGGATTGTTCACCTGCAAAATCCGCTCGTGCGTGACTTGGAGGTCCCTCCGGCGATGGATTTCATGGAGTTGTTGGACGAAAAGGCGCCCCAGATACAGCCCTCGCCATCATCAAAAGCTAAATAATGCACGAGTCGGTGTGGAGAAACCCAATTAAATCGTTGATTTTTAAGGGAATTAATAATTAACAAAAAATTGTGCAACTTTTTTTGTAAAAAGATTGAACTTAATTGGAAGCGCCCGGGTCCTAGTAATGTGTGTTTTACGATCATGAGCTAACTCCTCCCCTAATGGCGCTTAAGCCAGCTGAGCGAAGTTTTTAAATGCTAAGCAAACCCCGGATTTCCGGGGTTTTTTTTGCCCGGAATTTCTGCTGTCACTCTGAATTGTGCAAAAACTGTTGCAATTACAGAGCTTTACGTTTTTGTCGAAACTTTTCCAAGTGAACCTTGGTCAGAGTTTACAGTTGATTGATGCGGGTGATCGCGCAACGAGTGCGCAGCCCATCAATCCCGCTTGTGTGGTTTGTCTTGTCCTTGGTCGTCTGACCTAAGCCCATCTGGCATCACCCCAAGGGTGCCAGTTTTTTCCGGTGATTTACCCAAATCATCGGATTTTTTTATTGCGCTTCCTGTTCAGGTTCTGGCGCGATTGACTCTGGTGCCAGCCAGGTTTGCAATTTGGCTTTCAGGTCGTCCAGGCCAGCATATTTAAGGGCCGAGAAGCACTGGATGCTGGTAGATTTGTCCAACCCCAGTTGTTTCAATTCCTTTTTTACGGCAAACAAGCTATTCATGGATTGGCTGCGGCTGAGTTTATCGGCCTTGGTTAACAGGATATGCACGGGCATATGACCCCGCTTGGCCCAGTCGAGCATAGTCGTATCAAATTCCTGTAGTGGATGGCGGATATCCATCAATAGCACTAATCCTTTCAAGCATTGGCGCTTTTGCAGGTATTCGGACAGGTCGCGTTGCCATTTCTCTTTTTGTTCGCGCGATACCTTGGCGTAGCCGTAGCCGGGCAAGTCGACCAGTCGCTGGGTATCACTCAAGTTAAAGAAGTTGATCAGTTGGGTGCGCCCCGGGGTTTTACTGGTGCGCGCAAGTTTTTGGTTGGTTAAGGCATTGATGGCACTGGATTTACCCGCATTGGAGCGTCCGGCAAAAGCGACTTCATAGCCGACTTCAGGGGGGCACTCGCGGATACTAGGGGCGCTGGTGGAAAAATAAGCCTTGGTAAATACGATCTCGGTCAAGATAATAACCCTTCAAAATAGTGTGTTATTACCGCGTTGGTAATATAATGCCGCCGCTTTTACCGGCTGCGGTGCGCGCCAACTGGCGGAATTACGGCGGAATAGGGGGGAATTGTAGCTTGTCAGCTTCTAATTAAGCGAATTTAAAACCTCATTACCGTGCATAGCTGCTATATAAAGACGCACGCATAACAATCAGATTCATCGATCAAATCGGGTTAGCCAATGAAACATATCGTACGAAATGCACTTTTATCGCTGGGTTTGGTCGCTGTAGCCCAGGGCGCTATGGCCGCTGGGGACGCAGCTGCAGGCGCTACCAAAGCAGCAGTTTGTGGCGCTTGCCACGGTGCTGACGGCAACAGCATGGTTGGAACCTTCCCTAAATTGGCTGGCTTGGGCGAGAGATACCTGTTGAAGCAAATGTCAGATATCCAGGCGTGGGACTTGGAAGCTGACGCGGCCAAGAAAGAAGTGACTGGCCGTAAAGTGGCAGAAATGACCGGCTTGCTCGCCAAAATGACCAAGCAGGATCTGGCAGACTTGGCCGCGCACTTTGCCGCCCAGACTACCCAGTTGTCCGGTTCCAAGAAAATTGAAGTGCAGGTTAACTCAGGTATTAAGGTAGATGGTCTGGAGTTGGGTGAGCGCACCTATCGTGCCGGCAATCCAACGACCGGTGTGCCTGCCTGTACTGGCTGTCACGCACCGGATGGCAAGGGCAATATCCCCGCCGGCTTCCCGCGCCTGAGTGGTCAGCATCCCGAGTACATTGAAAAACAACTGCGCGCGTTCCGCGCTGGCGACCGCAAGAATGACGGCGATCAGTCAATCATGCGCTCCGTTGCGGACAAGATGAGCGATGCTGAAATTATTGCACTGGCTAACTACATTGCTGGTTTGAACTAGGCAATAACTGTGTGCAGGGCGATAAAAAGGGCGACTTCGGTCGCCTTTTTTGTGTCTGCTCTTTACAGATGAGGGCCGGCGCTGGAAAATCCGGGCCAACTGGGGAACTTGCCGGGCACCTGTGTGACTAATCAGGCAGAATTCCCCTGATACTTACACCATTAACATTACACAATAAAAGATTGAGGAGCGTTTATGCGTATTTTGGTTGCCCTGCTGGGCCTGGTTTTTTCCCTGAGCGCCTGCGCCCAGGAAAAGTCGAGCGAATATCTGGAAGGCCAGCACTATGTGGTGTTGGAGACTCCGGTGCGCACCGCTGACCCCAGCAAGATTGAAGTAGCCGAAGTGTTCGCCTACTCCTGCCCGCATTGCTTCCACTTTGAGCCGTTATTGCAAGCTTGGGAAAAGAAAATGCCGGCGGATGTGTACCTGGTGCAAACTCATGCGATGTGGAACCCTGGTATGGAGCCTTTGATTCGTGGCTACTACACCTCATTAACGTTGAAAGTAAAAGAGCAAACCCATATGGCAGTGTTTAACGCTATGCATATGGAACACAAAAACTTTTCTACAGCTGAAGAATGGGCTGATTTCTTTGCTACCTACGGTGTGGACAAGGCTAAGGCTATCAGCACCTACAATTCCTTTGGTGTAACCAGTCAGATTAAACAAGCGGAAGCGCGCGCGCGTGGATACAAGGTTACCGGCACCCCCGAGTTAGTGGTGAATGGCAAGTATCGCGTCAGCTCTCGCTTGACCGGCGGCCATGAAGAAATGCTGAAAGTGGTGGATTTCCTGATCGCCAAAGAGCGTGCAGCGAAGAAATAATTTCCCCCGCTGTACCGTTATTTACAAAGCCCGCCGCTGTCCAGCGGCGGGCTTTGTTTTTTCCAGTGTTTTTATAGCCGCCAGCCATAGAAGTCCGGTTCCCTGTCTATACTCACTCTTACCTTCACAGTGAGCTAGCGGGCGTGCAAACAGCGTATGACGGTCAATTCAGGCGATAAAAATAACTGGCGGGAGAAATATCTTGGTGCTCTGGATGAGCAGGAGCAGTTAGAGAAAAAGTCCGCCCGCCAACAGGAGATATTGCGCAGTGCATTAGTACGCGTCAGCCTTGCGGCTGATGGCCAGGACGAAGCACTGGATACCATTTTGTTGCGCCTGCGCGAAAACTTGCGTGGGGAGTTTAACGCTCTCACGATTGGCCAAACCCTGGAACAAGTAGAAAAAGCGGCGTTGGCATTTGAATCTCACCGGGATCAGTCGGGGCTGGATGTTCGCACCGCGCTGACGGAATTAGTCAAATCCCTGCAGTCGCTCAAGTTGCCCAAGGGCACCGCCAAAGAGTTGGATAGTTATTTAAGCCAACTGCCTGAGCGCAGCAAAAAAATACGTCTATACCCGGCTTTGTTACAGGAGTTGGCGCGCATCCAGCAGCAGGCGCTGGCAGAAATTGAGCAACCGAAGACAGGCTTCTTGGGCAAGCTGCTCGGCACCAAAACCGCAGACCAGGGCAAACCTGCGGGGCAAGTTGTTGAGGAGGAAGACTTCATCGTCAGCTTGCCGTTACCGGGCGAGGCTGCCGCTCCCGCCATCGAAACCACTGCGCGTGCTGTCCCTGAATCTGCAGCTCCTGCTGTTGAAACTCCGGCACGGCAGGACGATAAGAATGCTGCGCTGGCAGCGCAAATTGCCGGCGTTCTTAAAGATTTTCTGTGCAGCCTGGAGAATGAGGCGGCCATTAAAACCCGGGTTAGCCGGATTAGTGCCAAACTGGCGGAAGGTATGGCGCCCGAGCTGCTGGTACCGACCCTGAAAACTATTCGCGATTTGGTAATGGAAGCCTATCTCGCCGACAACCAAGCGTTTGCCAGTTACCTCAAAAACGTCAATCTGGAACTTGCAGAGATCTACGCGGTGCTGGGTGGCGCGGTGAAGCATTCGCAAAATGAGCGCGAGGTATCGCGCAAATTGCAGGACGACATGATGCGCGAAATGGGCGAGTTGGAATCCTCCGCCGCTACCGCCACTGACCTCAACCAGTTAAAAGACCGGGTGAAATCGCAACTGGGTAATATTCGCCAGGCGCTGGATACTTACCAACACGGTGACCACGCCCAACAGCAGTTGGCGCAGCAACTGGAAACCCTGGGCGCCAAAATCAAAACCATGGAAGTGGAAGCGGAAAAAAATCGCACCACTCTGGAAAAGCACCGGAAAAAAGCTTTACAGGATCCGCTCACCGAATTACCCAATCGCGAAGCATATAACGAGCGCGCCACCGCAGAAGTGCAGCGCTGGCAGCGCTATGGCCGGCCTTTAAGTGTGGCTATTTTTGATATAGACCACTTCAAGCGCATTAACGATACTTTTGGCCATCAAGCAGGTGATCGGGTGATCAAAGTAATCGGTCGTTCTATTGCCAAGCGTTTGCGCGAAGTCGATTTCTTTTGTCGTTATGGCGGTGAAGAATTTGTTGCGTTAATGCCGGAAACCGATAGCAAAACCGCGTTGTCGGTACTGGAAAAAGTGCGTGAGTCGATCGCCAACGCGTCCTTTAATTACAAAGACCAACCGATCACCATCACGGTTTCTGTCGGGCTCACCGAATTTAAATCCGGTGATGATCTGGAAGCGGCATTTGAACGGGCAGATCAGGCCCTCTATAGCGCGAAATCGTCTGGCAGAAATCGTTGCCAACTGACGTAACAAGAATTGTTGTCACAGGACCTATCCGATGAAATTATTGTTGCAGTGCCGGCGGGTTTTCGTGCCGGTCGTATTAATGTTGCTCTCCATTTCCGTTGACGCGGCAGAGTTTTCTTTGGTGGTGAAAGATACCAAAGGCAATTTACAGTCCGATGCTGTGGTGGCGCTGGTGCCTGTGCAAAAAAATCAATATACAGATACACCGACAGTCGTCATTGATCAAATCGACAAACAATTTGTGCCGGGCGTAATGGCGGTGCGGGTAAACACTCTGGTGCGTTTTCCTAATAGCGATGATATTCGCCATCATGTCTATTCGTTTTCTCCCGCCAAAAAATTTGAGCTGCGTTTGTACCACGGAATGACCGCTGAGCCAGTGTTATTTGATAAGCCGGGCACCGTAGTGTTGGGCTGCAATATCCACGACTCCATGGTGGGTTACATCTTTGTGGTGGACACACCCTATTTCGCCGTGGCCGACGCGCAAGGTATGGCGCGCATCAGCCAGGTGCCAGCGGGAAAATATCAGTTGGAGATTTATCATCCGCGCATGAATAGCAATTACCCGGTGAGCAGTGTGCAATTGACGGAAAATGAAACCAAACAGGATTTACGTGTGCTCGACAATTTATCGGAAGCCAAAACCAGCAAATTGGATGACGAATTCTCCGATCTGTTTTAATCAAACAGCCTTAACCGGGTTGCGTTACCTGACCGTTGTTACAAGGCATTTATGACAAGTAATACCTAGAATGGCCCCTGGAATGGACAATACAATGCCACGATTTAGTTACCTGCTCAAACTGTTGGTATTTTTGATTGGCCTGGTGGTCATTCTGGAGGCCATTTCCTATATCGCAACACGCGTGGCAATCAATAAAGCCGTCACCCAAAATGCGCGGACTGAATTATTGGCGGGCGGCGAACTATTTAGTCGCTTGATGCAAAAAAATGTAGAACAACTCGCGCTCTCGGTAAAAGTACTGACCGAAGATTTCGGATTTAAAGATGCGGTTGCCACCAATGATGAAAACACCATAGTGTCAGCGTTAGTGAATCACTCTGCGCGGGTGAAGGCAGATATGGGCGTATTAATTACCAGTGATGGAAAATTAATTGCTAGCGACCAAGCGTTTGGTGTGCAAATTGTTGATGAGTTTTCTGTACTTAAAGAACAAGTTACGCAACGCGGTCAAGCCTACGATATCATCATCGCCAATGGCCGGGCGTACCAGTTTGTCATGTTTTCGGTAAAAGCTCCGGTGGTTATTGGCTTCGCAGGTATGGGTTTTGAAATAAAAAAGGAATTCAGTGATGACTTGCAGAGGCTTACGGGGTTGGAAGTGTCGTTTGTGGATTCCAAAGAAAAAGAATTTCGGTACTTAAGTGGTACCCTCACTCACGAACAACAGGTTCAATTAATAAAAAATTTGGATAACCAACAAAAAACCGACGACGTATTTATTTACGATGAACTCATGACCCTCGCGGTTCCTGCCGCGCGCCAAAATACCCATCTATTTGCATTACTGCAGGTCCCTCTCAGCAAAGTGCTCGCGCCTTATACCAAATTAAATGTACAGCTGTTTATTCTTGCGCTGGCTTTCGCCGGTTTGGCTGCTGTTGCTGCGCTATTTTTAGCGCGCAGTGTCACCAAGCCCGTTAGCATTTTAGCTGATATTGCACGGCGTATTGCTGCGGGTTTTTACACTACGCCGATTGCAGTGAAATCCAATGATGAACTCGGTGATTTAGCGCATGCATTTATCAGTATGCAAAAAGCCATCGGTGAGCGCGAGCAACAAGTGCTCTATCAATCAGAACATGATCCTCTCACTGGGTTGCCCAATCGCCTGCGCATTTTGCCGGAACTGGAAGATGCGATTGCGCGCGCCGGTGTGCTGAAAGAAAGAATTTCCCTGCTGGTTATCGATATAAAAAATTTCGGTCAAATTAATGACGAAATGAGCCAGGAGATTGGTGATACGGTATTGCGCGAAGTGGGGCAAAAAATTCAGCGAATATTAACGCATGGCGATGTGTTACGTTTCGGTAGTGATGAATTCGTCGCAATCCTTATGTCACCTGATCAAGTGGTGGTTAATGAATTTATTGAGTTGATTCACAGCGCCTTTAAAACACCGTTGATGGTTAGTGGTATTCAGTTGAGTATCGAAGTCAACATAGGTGCGGCACATTATCCGGCGGATGCAGAAAATGCCGAGTCTTTGTTGCGTCGCGCCACCCTGGCGCTCAATGAAGGTCGGGCCAGCGAGCAGCGGAGCTGTTGGTATCAACAGGGGTGGGATGAAAAATATTTGCGCCGCTTGCATTTGTTTCGTGAATTCGAGCCTTCATTGGCGGCGGGCTATATCAGTTTGTATTACCAGCCTAAAATAAATCTGGAGCAACCGGATTTGCTAGGCGCTGAAGCATTGGTGCGCTGGCGTCACCCGGAACTGGGTTTCGTACCACCCGATGAATTTATCGGTGTGATTGAAAGTTCCGGGCAAATCACCTTGCTCACGCGCTGGGTACTGAAAACAGCAATTGCTCAACTGCGTCAATTGCTTGATGAAGGCATTAAACTCACTTGTTCAGTGAATTTATCGGCGCTGGATTTATTAGTCGATGACTTACCGGCCTATGTCGCCGAGTTGCTACAAGTTAATCGTGTCCCCGCAAAAAATCTATACCTGGAGATCACCGAGAGCGCCATTATGGGCGAAGCCGATAAATGCCTGCACAATTTGCAACGCTTGCGCGACCTTGGCATCACTTTATCGATTGATGACTTTGGCACTGGTTATTCCTCGCTATCGCAGCTGAAAAAGCTACCGGTATCCGAGTTGAAAATTGATAAATCATTTATTTTAAATCTCACCACCAGTGCCGACGATCAATTGATTGTTCGCTCCACGATTGATTTAGGGCATACGCTCGGGTTGAGTGTTACTGCCGAGGGTGTAGAGTCGGAAGAAATTAAGTCACTGTTAAAAAGTTATGGCTGTGACACAGCCCAGGGATATCTCTATAGCAAGCCGTTACCCGCGCGGGATTTTATTCAATGGGTGCACCAGTATCTGGCGGAGCTGGTGGAGTAAATACTCGAGGTGGATTAAGTGAAGCGCGTTAGTGGAGTAATCAACATGAACATCGGCGGGTTAATTGCTTTACTGTGTTTCACCACCAGTGTTTCCGCGGCGACGTTAGAGAGCGATAAAAAAATATCGCGTAGCCGCTTGCTGGTAACGGGTGGAGCTTCAACGATTGAAGGCCCAGCGGGTGGCGGCATAGTGCCTATGGCGGTTATCTCTGGTTATGGTGCGCAGGAGGAGCAGGGCGGTACTGCGTTTGCGAGTTATGTGGATACTGGCGATTATCAGCTTGAAGTATTTGGCGCAAGCTGGAGCTGGCGCAATCGTCTGGAATTGTCGGTCGCACAACAAAAACTCACTCATGATTCACTTACCGCTGCATTGAGCTTGCCAACCGACTCGATTAGCCAGCGAATTTATTCGGCCAAACTGCGTGTGGTGGGCGATTTAATTTATACGCCGATTCCGCAAATTAGTGTGGCCGTGCAGCACAAAGAAAATCTGGATTTTTTGGTGCCCGGTGCAGTCGGTGCAAAAAGCGATTCGGGGACTGATATTAATGTAACAGCGACCAAGGTTTTTCTTGGTGGATTGTTTAACCGCAATCTATTACTCAATGCCAATTTGCGTTACACCAATGCCAATCAAACCGGGTTAGTAGGCTTTGGTGGCGATAAAAATGATGATAAAGAAGTTCTACCGGAAATTTCTGCCGGCCTGTTGTTGAATAAACATTGGTTACTGGGAACTGAATATCGCCAAAAACCCAACAACCTTTCATTTATAAAAGAGGACGATTGGCAAACAGCATTTGTCGGCTGGTTTCCCTCGCGCAATATTGCTGTGGTTGCCGCTTGGGTGGATCTCGGTGAGGTTGCCACGTTTAAAGACCAGACAGGTTGGTACCTATCCGTTCAAGGGAGTTTTTAGCCATGCGCACACACGGGTTAATGATTGCCAGTCTAATAGCGGCACTGTTCCTTGCCGCTTGCGCTAATGGTACAAAAAAATCCCTCTATGACGAGCTTGGCCAATACGAAGGCATAGACAATATTGTACGTGAATTAATTTTTGTTATCGCTAAAGACGAACGCGTGAAGCCGCGTTACAAGGGCGTAAATATGCAGCACTTTAAAAAAGGCTTGAGCGATTACATTTGTGAGCTTTCTGGTGGCCCCTGCGATTACAACAATGAAAATATGCAGCAGGTCCATGCGGGCCACAACTACACCAACACCGAATTTAACGCGATAGTGGATGACCTGATTCTGGCGATGGAAAAACGCGGTGTTCCGGTAGCGACTCAAAACCGGTTGCTGGCGCTGTTGGCGCCCGCCTATAAAGATGTGGTTTACCAATAATAATCTGGTGTATCAGCAACTTTTGCTTTAACACTATTTAACATATATCCACAAATTTGAGTGTGCTCGTGCGCTGAGCCAGGTTTATTCTCTGCGATGCCTGACTTGTATGCCAGTTGCTATGATTGGTAGATACACATAACAAAAACAGCTCGAGACAATTTAAATGAAAATACCTGCCTTGAAAAAATCGGCCCTTGCCTTGTTGATGGCGAGCATCGTTTCCGCCCCCCTCATTTGGGCGGATACGTTAGCTCTGAATAATCAGGATTATTTTGAAATGCGGGGACTAAATGTCACTGTGTTTAGCGATATCTATCCTGATGGCCATCAAACCGGGGTAACGGTAATCCAACATGGCAGTCGGGTGGCCGCCAATGGCGATTTGCGCCTGGAAATTTCCCCGGGCCAGTGGTCGCCCATGCCGGTGGGTGGCAAGCAAACCGTTGATAAAAAAACACAGACAATTAGCCAGACACTTTCCTACCCGGACCCAAGTAAAGATCGCAAAGGTTTTAACCCGATTATTTATCCGGATTTAAAATTTACCTATCAGGTCAATGTGACCGCGCTGAAAGACAACCAATTTAAAATCAGTGTGGATTTGGAAAAGCCCTTGCCGCAAGAGTGGGTGGGAAAAATTGGCTTTAACTTTGAAATTTTCCCGGGGGAGTTTTTTGGTAAATCCTGGCTGCTGGATGAACAGAGCGGTATTTTTCCGCAGCAACCCAACGGCCCATTGGTGAATCCTCACGGCGAGTTTTTAACGGCGGCGCTGGCGACGGGGAAGAAATTAATTGTCGCGCCCGATGCGGACAAACAGCGCATGACCATTGAAAGTAAAACCGGCGAATTGGAATTGTGGGATGGCCGCGCCAATCACAATAACGGTTGGTACATAGTGCGCGGTGTTATTCCGGCAGAAAAAACCAAAGGCGCATTGGAATGGGTGGTAACGCCACATGTGATTAAAAACTGGACCTATGATCCGGTGATTCAGGTATCACAAGTGGGTTACGGTACGGCACAAATCAAACAGGTCGTCATCGAGCAAGACAAACGCGATACCAAAGCGTCCGAAATAAAAATTTATCGACTGTCGGAAAATGGAAAAACAGAAGTTAAAAAGGCCAAAGTAAAACCTTGGGGCAATTTCCTGCGCTACCAATACATGACCTACGATTTCTCCGATATCAAAACGCCAGGCATGTATCAAATCAGTTACCGCGATAAAACCTCGCACGCGTTTAAAATCGGCGACGATGTGCTATCGCGCCACGCCTGGCAACCGACGCTGGAATATTTTTTACCCGTGCAGATGTGCCATATGCGCGTGAATGAAAAGTATCGTGTGTGGCATGGGTTGGATCACCAGGATGATGCGCGCATGATGCCGCTCAATTTTAATCATATCGACGGTTATATTTCTGACGGCAGTACGCGCACTAAATTCAAGCCGGGTGAAAGGGTTCCTGGTTTAAATGCGGGTGGCTGGCACGATGCGGGCGATTATGACCTGCGCGTAGAATCGCAAATGGGCACTGTGTGGCTGCTCGCCACTATGGTGGAAGAATTTGGATTGAATCACGATGCAACTTTAATTGATCAGGATAAAAAACTGGTTGAAATTCATGTTGCCGATGGCAAAAACGATGCGTTGCAACAAATCGAACACGGCTTGCTGAGTGTGCTGGGTGGCTACAAGGCCATGGGCCGTTTGTATCGCGGCATTATTGAACCGACGGTTCGCCAATATGTGTTACTGGGTGATGCCATGGTGCAAACCGATAATTTGCCCTATGACCCATCACTTAAAGAAGGCGACGTAAAAAATGGCAAATCCGGCACGCCGGATGATCGCTGGGTATTTACCGAAGACAATCCCGAGCGTGAGCTAGATGTAGCGGCGGGTTTAGCGGCAGCGGCGCGCGTATTGAAAACCTACAATCCGCAAATGGCAAAAGACGCCCTGGATGCGGCGCAAAATTTGTATCGCATCGCCGCTCCTAATACCAAAAGACAGGATGTGCGCGTATTTGCTTTGGCTGAATTAATTCTGGCGACCAATAGCGATGTTTATCGCAAGGAATTAATTGGCTTGCAGCAAAATATAGTGGCAGAAATTGAAAAAACCGGTTGGGCAATTGGCCGGGTAATGCCATCTATTAACGATGAAAAATTTACCGGCGCGATTAATAGTGCGGTTGAAAATTATCAAAAAACCGTGCGTGAACGCGCTAAAACCGATTCGCCTTACGGTGTGCCATACAAACCTAATATTTGGGGCGCGGGCTGGAGCATTCAGGATTTCGGTGTTAAACAATATTTTTTCCACAAATCCTGGCCGCAATTCACCGGTACTGATTCCTACGTGAATGCGCTGAATTTTGTATTGGGCGTGCACCCAGGCGATAACACCCAAAGTTTTGCCTCAGGTGTGGGCGCAAATTCAGCCACAGTCGCTTATGGAGTAAACCGCGCCGACTGGTCTTACATTCCCGGCGGCGTAATTTCCGGCACAGCATTAATTCGCCCGGATCTACCCGAATTAAAAATCTGGCCCTTCTTCTGGCAACAAACCGAATATGTAATGGGTGGCGGAGAAGCCAATTACATGTTCCTGGCGTTGGCGGTAGATCAGTTAAACAACAAAAAATAGTTTTTTCTATTGCGTGAATGGTTAATGAAATATTGCTGTCTTTATTAATGATAAATTTCTACGGATTAATCTTTTGTTCTTGGTTAATCAGTAGTGCTAGATCTCGTACTGATGCTGAGTCGATTTCGTCATTAACAGCAAATCTGTTAAATCTTAAAAATCAATTTTCCGTAAATTCGAATTATCTGGCGTCAAAAAAGGGGACTTTCTCTCTTTTTGGCGTCAGATATTTTTTTGTGGGTTGCGATTTTAAAAAGATTGTCCATAGTTAGACTGCCCGGTTGCATGACAATGTTTTTTTTTGTAAACCGGCGCCTCGTTCTTTTCGTTTTATAAGCTTATGTCGTTGAAAACCCTACAAATTTAAATTTTGTTTCATTTCTACACGGTGTTGACAACGTTGTCCGTTTGGGCTTAAGTTGCCGGTCGACAACGTTGTCGACTATTGGTTCCAGCGTTGCAGAGGCTTATCAACATTAAAATAGCTAGAGGGATAGTCATGACGAACAAATTAAGAGATTCAATCCGCTCGGTGAACCGCAAGCTTATGCTGTGCGGTTCAGCAGCAACCCTGGCCGTATTTGCGTCCGGCGTGCAAGCGCAGGAGCCTGTGGAAGAAGTACTGGTTCAGGGTGTACGTGCAGCGCAGGAAAGTGCGATCAATACCAAGCGCACGGCGACCTCTGTTGTTGACGGTATCGCGGCGGAAGATATCGGTAAACTGCCCGACGTTACTGTTTCTGACTCCTTGCAACGTATCCCTGGTATTCAGGTTGAACGTACCGCGGGTGAGGGTGGTCCGGTACAAATTCGTGGTTTGAGCAATGTAGCCACAATGCTTAACGGTGAAACCTTCCTGAGCGCGACGACTATTGATAGCTCCAGCGCCGACTTTGGTGATTTGCCTTCCCAGTTGATGTCAGGCGCCGATGTTTATAAATCAGCGCGTGCTGACTTGGCTGCCGGCGGTATTACTGGTGTGATTGATCTGAAAACCCGTCGTCCATTTGATTTGGATGAAGGTTGGACTTTTGCCGGTGGCGCAGAGCTTGATCAAGGTTCCATCAGCAAAGAAGCCGATCCAACTATTAACGGTTTGATTGGTTGGAACAACGAAGATATTGGATTCCTGGTGAGTGCGGTAACCACCGAGAAGAATCTGGCGACTGACTATAACGGTTATTTCGATACTTCAGAAAATGGTGGTATTGGTGCGACCAATAGCAACCATTCATGGAGCACGCCAAAGCAAGACGCAGATGTTTGGCATGTAATGCCGCAAGGTTTTGCTGCTTTCCACAAAGAAGAAGAGCGTAACCGCGATGGCGTGAACGCTTCCTTCCAAGCGAATATTACGGATGGTGTAGAAGTCGTTGCAGATTATTTCTACAGTAAGCAAGACCGTTTCAATCGTCGTATGGGTTTCTCACACAACAATCGTTGGCAAACATTTACTGATTACGCGTATGCCGATGGCTTCGGTGAAAACAGCTTTACCTACAACGGTCAAGACTGGAAAACCGTTAATAAATTCAGTGCGCGCCCTTACCGTGTTCAATCTTTCACTCAGGTTAACCGCAATACCGAAGAGTCAGAAAACCTGAGTCTTGCTCTGAACTTCGATAACGGCGGCCCATTGACTGGTAGCGTACGTGTAACTCGTGCTGACGCAACGGCCAGCATGCGCCATGGTTATATCGAAGGCGATATGATGAGTATCGACCAGAACACTCTGGTAACTGGCCCCGGTGGCTTGGTTCCATCCAAGTATTGTAATGGCTCAAATGCAATCCCGGGTACTGTAACAGGGGCTAATGGCGGATGCTTTGTTCAGTACTCTCCAGGCGGTATGTGGGGCACTGATTGGCGCATTGGCTACGATGCTTCCGGCGAGCATCCGGTATTCAGCGGCTTTGACCAAATGGTAAATGGCGGTCAGGGTATGATGACCGTAGCTGATTACATGAAGAGCATTGACTCATACCACGTAGGTGCGATTTCGTCAGAGAATAATACTGATGATGACGGCACAATGAACACCTTCAGCACGCAGTGGAGCTACGCGTTTGAAGATGCTCCATTTATCTCCAAGGTAGATTTCGGCCTGCGTCAAAGCGAGCGTGAAGTTGACCATGTGGCCTTCTCATACTTTGCCAACTTTGCAGACACTGGCTGTTCAGCCCAGTGGAAAGCGGTTGACCAGTTCGCGGGTACCTCTGAGTGTGACCCTACCAAAGCACAAGGTGAGATGGTTAATGGCGCATTCGTAAATTACACCCTGTTGCCACCGACCCGTTTGGATCAACACAACGATGTGATCTGGATGGATGATTTTGGTCCGGTTAAGGGCATTCCTGGTGTGTGGGTTGCAGATCCGAAAGCATTCGACAACACGCTTGCCTATCAGGAAAAAGTGTTTGGTGCGCAAACCAAATTCGATCAGCCTGGCCAAAGTTACGGCGTTGGTTTGGATGAGTTCAGCTACTTCCTGAATACCGAGTTCCGCGCGGGTGACTTGTCCGGTACCCTCGGTGTGAAAGTGATTGATACCGATCTCACCATTCTCCAAAACGTAACTGGTGATGGAGTTCCTCACTCAGGCGTAAACTACGATGCAGGTGATGCCGTGACCCAACGTGGTTACACCGATGTACTGCCAGCGTTGAACGTCGCCTATGATATTACTGATGATTTAAAAGTCCGCTTTGCTTACGGTGAAACCATGCAAGCGCTGGATTTGTTGCAGTGGGGTGGTGCTAAGTCGGTGGCACGTGTATTCAATGATGACTGTGATTGTATGCGTGTGACTGACGGTGGTTCGCTTGCGGGTAACCCGGATCTGGATCCGACTCGCGCCAAGAACATGGATCTGGCGGTTGAGTGGTATTTCGGCGGTGCATCTGCAGTAACTGCGACAGTTTACCGTGTAGAGATCGACAGCTTTATCACTGGCGGTAACGTGTATATTCGCGAATTGGATTCAGATGGTTTGTACCATGGTACCAATCCAGATGGCTGGCGGTTCACTGCTCCTGTACAAGGCAAGGGTGGTGAAGTTAACGGTCTGGAATTGGCGGGTCGTGTAGCCTTTGCTGATTTCACTGAAGGTTTCATCTCTAACTTCGGTTTTGATGTTAACTACACGCTCTCTGAAAGTTCGCAAGATGCCAAGGGTGTGAATGGAAAAGAATTGCCGTTCGTCAATAACTCAGAAGATACCTATAACCTGGTTGGTTGGTTCGAAAACGAGTTCTTGTCAGCGCGCCTTGCTTACAACTTCCGTTCACCACGTTTGATCACTCAAGGTAATCCGGCGATTGGTCAGCAAGCCTTGTATCAGGATGATTACGGTCAACTCGACCTGAACGTTACCTATGACATCACCGATAATGTTTCTGTATACCTCAATGGTTCCAACATCACTGAGGAATTCCAGCAAACTTATCTGGAGTACAAAGAGCAAAAAGCCTTCCAGAATATTTACGAAGCGCGTTGGTCTTTAGGTACTCGTGTAAACTTCTAATCACTTGCTTCACAAGTGGTTGGAAACTCAAGCCTGAGTTAAGGCAAGATAACGCCACGGCGAGTAATCGCTGTGGCGTTGTTCTTTGTGCGTGTATCTTCATGCTTGGAGTTGATGTGAATAACAATTATCAAGTTAAGTCATTAGTGATTGCAGGTGGTGGCACAGCAGGCTGGATGGCAGCGGCCAAACTCAGCAAGCATTTTTCCAAAACGGATGTTCGTATAACGGTTATCGAATCCAGTGACATTGGTACTGTAGGCGTTGGTGAAGCAACCATTCCTACCTTGCGTCGTTTCTATCAGTCGCTGGGAATGGATGACATGGACGTGATGCGCAAAACTAACGCGACGGTCAAGCTGGGGATTGAATTCAGGGATTGGTATAAACCTAACACCTCTTTTATTCATCCATTTGGCTTATTCGGGCACGAGGCTAACGGCGTTCGATTCCATCATTACTGGCTTAAGTTACGACAAGCAGGTGATGTGGCGGAATTGGAGAAGTATTCGCTGGGAATTGCCATGGCGCGCGCGAATAAATTTACTTTTCCTGCGGAGCGACCTTCGTCGCCGTTATCTGTATTTGATTGGGCGTTACATTTTGACGCAAGTTTATTTGGAAAACTAATGCGTGAATATGCAACTGCGCACGGCGTAATCCACAAAGACGCTAAAATTACAGCGGTAAATATAAATCCTGAGAATGGATTTATACAAAACTTACAACTTGATAACGAAGAGAAATTACCTGGCGATTTGTTTATCGACTGCACCGGATTTCATGGATTATTAATCAACAAAGCAATGCAAACTGGCTATATCGATTGGAGCCAATGGCTGCTGTGTGACCGCGCTATGGCGGTGCAATCGGAATTGGTGGGTGAGCCGGCGGTACGCACCGTTTCAATAGCCCATGGCAGTGGTTGGCAATGGAAAATTCCGTTGCAGCATCGCCAGGGTAATGGCCATGTGTATGCCAGTAATTTTATTGATGATGAGCAGGCGGAAGCGACACTGTTACAGCATATTGATGGCAAGGTGTTGCATGCGCCGCGTAAATTCCAGTTTACTGCCGGGCGTCGCGCCCAGGCCTGGAATAAAAATTGTATTGCGCTCGGCCTTGCAGCTGGATTCCTTGAGCCGCTGGAAAGTACCAGCATTGCCTTGATTGAAACCGGGATTGAAAAAATTTGCGGGTCATTCCCTTATGCATTTTTTAATCAGGAGAAAATAGATCACTTCAATCAAGTGACCGCTACTGAGTGGGAGCGTATTCGCGATTTTATTATTCTGCATTACAAGCTTAATCAACGCGATGATTCAGAATTCTGGCGTTATTGCCGAGCTATGGCAGTGCCCGATCCGTTACAGCAAAAAATTACCGCCTATAGTGAACAAGGGGATTTGTTACATTACCCCTGGGAGATTTTTCATCCAGATTCCTGGCTGGCAATTTACAGCGGATTTAATCTCTATCCAAAAATTTACAACCAAAATGTTGACCGATTAAATGCCGATTACCTCAAGCAAAGCTTGGCCGCTATGCGCAGTTCGATAGCGAATGCCGTTGCCGATTTGCCGAGTCACCAGGAATTTATTGATCAGCATTGCAAGATGTCCCTGGGATAAGGCAAACAAATTATGAAACGAACGGAAAACCCGCTTGAATCAATTTGTATTGTTGGCGGTGGTACGGCGGGTTGGATGGCGGCCAGTTTGCTCAGCAATATTACGCAGGGTGCCAACATCAAAATAACCCTGATCGAATCCACCGACATAGCAACAATCGGTGTCGGCGAAGCGACTGTGCCATCGTTTATGGCGTTTTTGAAAGATGCTCGCCTCGATACCAAAGCGTTTATGCAGGCAACGGCGGGCTCAATCAAATTAGGTATCCGTTTTGAAAACTGGTATCAACAGAATCACCATTTTCTCCATCCCTTTGGCAAGATTGGTCGCGCTATTGACGGGCATGAGTTTTATCAAATTTGGTTAAAAACCTTGGCCGATGGAAATACAACACGCTGGGTAGATCATTCACCGTCCGGAATTATGTCGGAAGAAAACCGCTTTATGACGGAAATGCAACTGGCGAATACTCCGCTGGCCAGTTACGGTTATGCCGTGCATTTGGATGCAGCTTACGCAGCGCGTCATATGCGTGAAATTACCCTGGCACGCGGTGTGCAGCGGATTGAAAGTACCGTAGAGAGTGTGCAAACCGATGAGCGGAAATTTATTCAATCGGTGCAACTCGCGAATGGTCAAACGATTGAAAGTGATTTTTTTATCGACTGTACCGGCTTTAAAGGGTTGCTAATATCAGAAACCTTGAAAGTTGGTTATGACGATTGGTCCAATTACTTGCCCTGTAATCGCGCCGTTGCCGTGCAAACGGAAAATGCGGGTGATCCGCTTGCGTATACCATTGCTTCTGCACGTGCCGCGGGTTGGAGCTGGAAAATTCCATTGCAGCATCGCACTGGTAATGGATATGTGTTTGCCAGCGATTATTGTTCTGACGATGAAGCTATTAATACTTTAATGAGTGTTATTAAAGGTGATCTGATTAATGAGCCGCGCATAATTCCTTTTGTCAGTGGTATGCGCGAAAAAATTTGGTACAAAAACTGTTTGGCGTTGGGGTTGGCGTCGGGATTTATTGAGCCACTGGAATCTACTGCGATTCATTTGGTTTATCGGACCTTGGTGCATTTCATTCGTAACTTTCCCGATAAACATTTTGCATCATTTTTGGAGCAACAATTTAATTGCGATATTGCCCGCGACTATATGGAAATTCGCGATTTTGTCATTTTGCATTACTGCACCACCCAGCGTGACGACACCGCATTTTGGCGCTGGTGCCAGACAATGGAAATTCCTGAAAGTTTGCGTGAAAAAATTAATCAGTTTCGCCATCGCGGGCAATTGCAACATCACCCGGAAAATCTGTTTGGTGCAGACAGCTGGTATTCCATTTTAGAGGGAATGAATATTCGCCCTGAAACATATCATCCGCTGGTTGATGCATTGGACAGCCAAAAGTTAGGGCAATCACTCAAGCAAGGCGCTAACGCAATTCGCGCTACGGTGATGAAGCTGCCGTCGCATGGCGAATTTCTTCGCCAGCATTGCCCGGCGAAACAGAGTTAGTGTTCAAAATCCGGCGCAACACAATGCCGGCGAATAAATTCTGCATGGCTAGTTGCGCTTCTTCCTGCCTGGTCGAGAGTTTGTTTTATTTTCGCTAACTGGGCGGCGATAGTCTCATCGCTAAAATGATCGATGCGGTTATCGGTTCGCGCAGGAACAATTCCAAATCCGTGATAAATACTCAACCAACTGGATTTTTCAAAGGCTTCGGGTTCGTGCTGTAAAATGTGGCCACTGCTCTTAAACAGTTCAATTTTATGGGCAAGGCTTTCCGGAATTTCCATTGCCTGGCAATAGCGCCAGAATTCGGTATCAGTGCGTTGCGTGAGTTTATAATGCAGCACAATAAAATCGCGAATACGCTCCATTTCGTGCTGGTGGCGCCGGTTCACTTCGGCAATCATGGCTGGGTCAAATGACATATCCGGAAAGAATGTTAGCAAGTGAGTGATGCCAGTCTGGATTAATGAAATGCTGGTGCTTTCCAATGGTTCAATAAAGCCGGATGCCAGGCCCAGAGCATAACAATTTTTATTCCAGACTTTTTTGCGGCGACCGGCTTTAAAGGCAAAGGGTTTTGGTGTGGTAATTGGCGGCCCGCTGATGCGTTGTAAGAGAGTCTCTTCAGCTTGTGCCTTGTCAAGGAAACGGCTGCAAAACACATAGCCGTTACCCGTGCGATGTTGCAGTGGAATTTGCCACATCCAACCAGCATCCAATGCAGTAACGCGAGTATAAGGCGTTGGTTCGCT
>JACCDS010189939.1_pt1 | contig 41666 bp, 34 predicted proteins | sample 7446441 | NCBI WGS metagenome assembly JACCDS01 (sample SAMN15323445, study PRJNA562643) | freshwater metagenome | isolation source: river surface water | place: USA:Blue River Watershed | collected 2017-08-17 | reverse complement strand
GTGGAGCTTCGGGTGAAGCTTGGCGATAAGGTGTCTGAGGGCACGGTGTTGGGAATGGTAGAGGTTGGTTCTGCTGCGGGGGTGTCTGCGCCTGCGGCGCCGACTGTCGCATCGGCACCTGCGCCAGCTGCCACCGCACCTGCTGCGAGTGCGCCCGCATCGGCGCCAACGGCACAAACCGCTGCTGCGTCATCGATTACTTCCGATATCCAGTGCGAGATGCTGGTCTTAGGCGCTGGACCAGGGGGCTATTCCGCGGCATTTCGTGCAGCCGATCTGGGTATGCAGACTGTTCTTGTTGAGCGTTACGCCACGTTGGGTGGTGTCTGTCTGAATGTCGGTTGTATTCCTTCAAAGGCGCTGCTTCATGTTGCGGCCGTGATGGACGAAGCGAAGACCTTTGCGGCCCACGGCATTGAGTTTGGTGAGCCGACGGTAAACCTTGACAAACTGCGCGGCTGGAAAGAGCAGGTGGTAGGTAAGCTCACTTCGGGTCTCGCTGGTATGGCGAAGACTCGTAAAGTTCAGGTTGTCCAGGGCGTTGGACGATTTGTCGACTCAACGCATCTTGAGGTCACTGCCAACGATGGCAGCCGCCAGGTCATTGGGTTTCAAAAGGCGATCATCGCTGCGGGATCCGAAGCGGTACGTCTTCCATTTCTGCCGCAGGATGACCGTATCGTTACGTCGACAGGGGCGTTGAAGCTGAAGTTTCGCCCCAAGCGGATGCTGGTGATCGGCGGTGGAATTATTGGTCTTGAGATGGCGACGGTCTATTCGACGCTTGGTGCACGAATCGATGTGGTCGAGATGCTGGATGGCCTGATGCAGGGCGCTGATCGCGATCTCGTAAAAGTCTGGCAAAAACATAACGCACATCGATTTGATCGCATCATGTTGGGATGCAAGACAGTGGGTGCAGACGCTAAGAGCGATGGTATTCATGTGCGTTTCGAAGGGGCGGGCGCGCCTACAGAACCCCAAGTCTATGACCTTGTGTTACAGGCTGTTGGTCGACGACCGAATGGTGCATCAATTGGCGCAGACCAGGCCGGTGTGAAGGTCTCTGAGCGCGGGTTTATCGAAGTCGATGCCCAGATGCGGACAAATCAGCCGCACATTTTCGCGATCGGTGACCTTATTGGGCAGCCGATGCTCGCGCACAAGGCGGTTCATGAAGGGCATGTCGCAGCCGAGGCAGCTGCAGGATTGAAATCATTTTTCGATGCACGGGTGATTCCTTCGGTAGCCTATACAGACCCGGAAGTCGCCTGGGTGGGCGTGACTGAGGAGGAGGCCAAGTCGAAGGGCATCGCCATTGAAAAGGCGGTCTTCCCTTGGGCGGCATCAGGGCGTGCCATTGCCAATGGCCGCGATGAAGGTTTCACTAAACTGATTGTGGATCCCGAGAGTCATCGCGTCATCGGCGGAGGCATTGTCGGAACTCATGCGGGTGACATGATCGGAGAACTCGCCCTGGCTATCGAGATGGGCTGTGATCCGCATGATATTGGCAAGACCATCCACCCGCATCCCACTTTGGGAGAGTCGATTGGAATGGTGGCCGAGGTCTTTGCAGGAACATGTACCGATCTTCCGCCCGCAAAAAAGAAACCCGCAGCCTAAAGCGAACGCTTAAGACAGGGCCAGCGCTTACGGCTGGGACCGATGTCGTCGGATCTGTTGTCGAACTTGGTTTGGCGCAGTACCGCCGACATGGTCCCGGGCAGCGACGGAGCCCTCGACTTTGAGCACCTCAAAGACATCATCGCCAATCAAACTGCTGAACGACTGCAGTTCTGCTAGGGAGAGCTCTGAGAGATCTTTTTTGCTTTGAACAGCAGTGCGAACTGCAAGGGCGACCGCCTCGTGGGCGTCACGGAAGGGCAGGCCTTTCTTCACAAGGTAGTCCGCAAGATCCGTCGCAGTGGCATAGCCCTCCTGCGCGGCAGCACGCATCCCCGATTTATTCACTTGAATACCCGCCACCATGTCTGCAAAGACCCGTAATGTGTCTAAGACGGTATCGGCAGTGTCAAAGAGCGGTTCTTTGTCTTCTTGGTTATCTTTGTTGTAGGCCAGTGCCTGGCCTTTCATCAGGGTGAGCAGGCCCATCAGATGCCCGTAGACGCGACCCGTCTTACCTCGCGCAAGCTCGGGGACGTCCGGATTTTTCTTTTGCGGCATGATCGAAGACCCGGTGCAGAAGCGATCGGGAAGTTCGATAAACCCAACACGCGGCGTCATCCAAAGGATCAGCTCTTCTGACAGCCGAGAGATATGCATCATGATGAGGCTAGACGTTGCGGTAAACTCAATCGCGAAGTCGCGATCACTCACCGCATCAAGTGAGCTCTGGCAGACACCGTCAAACCCAAGATTTTTTGCGACACGTTCGCGATCGATTGGGTAGGACGTCCCGGCAAGCGCTGCTGCGCCAAGCGGCAGACGATTTACCCGTCTTCTGCAGTCGTCTAAGCGCTCGATATCCCGCGAAAACATCTCCACGTAGGCCATCAAATGGTGACCAAAAGTGACTGGCTGCGCGACCTGTAGATGCGTAAAGCCGGGCATGATTGTGTCTGCATGCGTCTCGGCCTGCGCGAGTAACGATTCCTTTAGCGCCTTTAAGGCGATCAGAATCTCGTCAATGGTGTGACGAACCCAGAGCCGAATATCCGTTGCGACCTGATCGTTACGACTTCGTGCAGTGTGAAGCCGTTTTCCTGCATCTCCAACAAGGTCAGTGAGTCGCTTTTCAATGTTGAGGTGAACATCTTCGAGATCAAGTGACCATTGAAATGATCCCGCCTCGATCTCCTGGCGAATCTGACCGAGACCGTTTTGAATCGATTCAAGATCCTCTGCGCTAATCAGACCGACATGGGCCAGCATCTCTGCATGGGCGAGAGAACCTTGGATGTCGAAAGGCGCTAAACGGTAGTCGAACCCGACTGAGCCGGTATACCGTTTGACTAGGTCAGACACGGGTTCATTGAACCGGCCGGACCATCCTTGGTTCTTTTTTGAGAATTGTTCAGTCATTTGATTGATACACTTGGAAATATGTGGATTATTGCATCGCGTGAGAGCAGGCTTGCCATATGGCAGGCTGAGCATGTTCAGAGTCTCCTGGCTAAGGCCTCGGGGAAGCCTGTTGAGATCCTTGGGATGACGACCCGTGGCGACCAGATTCTTGACCGAACCTTGTCTAAGGTGGGTGGCAAGGGCCTGTTTGTGAAGGAACTTGAGACCGCCCTGGAAGAGGGCAGAGCCCATCTTGCAGTGCACTCCCTGAAAGACGTTCCGATGGAACTCCCACCGGGGTTTGAGCTTGCCTGTGTTATGTCCCGTGAAGACCCAAGGGACGCCCTCGTCTCCAATGACTTCGCCTCCCTAGAGGCGCTGCCCACAGGGGCTGTTGTGGGCACATCGAGCCTTCGGCGTGAGGCGCAGCTTCGCGCCGCCTACCCGGGCCTTCAGATCGTGCCGCTGCGGGGCAATCTCGACACCCGGCTGGGTAAGCTCGACCGCGGGGAGATGCAGGCCATCATTCTGGCTGCAGCGGGACTGAAACGGCTTGGTCTGGCGGACCGGATTCGTCAGGTAATTTCTCCTGACGTGCTTCTGCCTGCGGCGGGGCAGGGGGCACTCGGCATCGAGATCCGAACCGATGGTGACGCCATCCGGCAGGCGTTATCCCCGCTGGTAGATCAGAAGACCTTCCGTGAGGTGCGCGCTGAACGTGCGGTATCTCGCGCCCTGGGCGGAAGTTGCCAGGTCCCCTTGGCGGCCTACTGTGTGACGGAGCCGGACGGTCAGACGCTTCGTCTACGCGCCCGGGTGGGAATGACAGACGGCTCTCGGATTCTCAAGACGGAGTGTCTGGGCGCTGATCCCGAGGCGCTTGGACTGTCGGCTGCAAAGTTGCTGACAGACCAAGGTGCTCATGAAATCCTTCGATCGCTGGGTCTGAGCTAGCGGTCTGGCCCCGGATCGCAGGCCATGCCAGGACCGCAGATCACTGTTGCGCTGCTCGCAAGGCCGGAGTGGCTGGATCTTCCTTCAGAGAACCCGGCCCCAGCGGATCCTCGAATCTGGTCTGCACCGCTTCAGGTGCTTGTTCTTGAACGGGACCCGTCCGACCGACTTCTGTCTGAACTGAGGGCGTTTGTCTCGCAAGGGCCATCTGCGGTTTGGGTTGTGATGACGAGCCCAGCGTCCGTGATTGCCTTTACCCACTGGACCGCCGATCGATCTCTTCCGTGGGAAGCGTCACTAACGCAGTTCGCAGCAGTCGGCTCGGGTACCGTAGAGCAGATGAGGCGAAGCGGGATCGGCTCTGAGAATACGGTTGTTGTCGGCGGCGATGCGTCCTCTGCAGATGCGCTCACGACGGTCGATGTGATTGCGGCTCACTTGGAAAAAGAGGGAGCCTCATGGCAGGACCAGTTCTTTGTTGTGGTCGGCGGGAAGGACAACCGACCGACACTTTGTGATGCGCTAAGAAGGCAGAAGGCCCAGGTGATGGCACTGCCGATTTACACCCGACAGGATGTGGAGTGGCCAGAGTCGATCTGGACGAGATTGAAGGCACGACCCCAAGAAACAGCGATCGTCATTACTTCGTCAACGGTCATTGACCGACTGCATAAAGCCTTAGTGACGCACCAGATTGATCCTGGTAGTCTCAACTGGGCAACCCACCATGCCACCATTGCGGCTCGACTAAAGACGCAGGGGCTATCCCCCATTCGTCGCGTTCGTTTAGACCCCTTGGCGCTTTCTGTAGATCTTTTTGAACATGAACAACACTGGTAAGACGATTACGGCGCTGGTCGCCCTGAGTCTGCTCACTGCGATTGCCTGGTTTGGACTGGATGGGCGTGGACAACCGCCTCATTCATCAGAGCAGGGCGTAATGCAGCCACGGGCTGGTTCGGAGTCAGAGGGATCGCTCTCAAAAGAAGAAGAGATCTGGTTTTCGGAAATTTCCCTCTCTGTCGGGTTTGTCTCTGAGACGTTGACAGCAACGGGGAATGTCGGTGCCGCGATTGCACTTTTGGATGCGATTGACCGCAGGCTAGCTTCACAGCCATCATCGCCCGCGGTCACCGCGCTGCGTGCTGCAGCCTCAGCAGATCGTCAGCAGTTAAATGCGGTGCGCTCGCTTGATCTCACGGCTGCCGCAGCGACGCTTGATCGAGCAATGCAGGCCACTGAGTCCCTGCGGCTTGTGTCCTCACCAGGGACGGACCGTAGATCTGCCAAGTCGCCTGTGCCCGCTCCAGCAGGGGAAACAGGATGGCAAGAGATCGTTGCTGCGCTTCAGGGTCGACTCACCGAGGCAGTGCGCATTCGTCGTATCGAACACCCCGATGCGGTTTTTTTGACGCCAGAGCAGGGCGTGTTTGTTCGCGAGCGGCTTCGACTTCGGTTTCTGTCCGCAAAGCTCGCGCTTCTATCTCGTCAAGAGAAGGTGTTGCTGCAGGATCTGGTGGCTGCAGAGCGAATTCTTCAGCAGGCCTTTGATCCAACAGACCCGAATGTTATCGATCAGATCGCGGCGATAAGTAACCTGAAGAAAGTCGCGCCCCAGTTCTCGGCGATTGCCTTACGCGAACTGCCGAAGGCGATTGAGACCTTCCAGGGATCTGGGCGTAGACCATGATTCGGCTCGTGGTTCTGATCGCCTGTATTGTGCTGGGGGTTTTAGCAGCGCTCTTTCTTGAGATGAGTTGGGGCACCGTTACGCTATGGGTGCCCCCTTATCGGGTCGATCTGTCCGTTCAGATCATGTTGCTGGCGCTGATCCTTTTTGCGATCGCTGTCATTGTGGTCTATCGAATTCTTGCGGGCATTTTTGGTATTCCTGAACGTGTTCGTCGGTACCGTCAGCGGCAAAGGCAGTCGCAGCGTCTTGATGCGCTGACCAGTCTGATGATTGATTTCTTAGAAGGGCGCTATGCCCGAGCCGCGAAGACCTCGCAGGCGCTTGCAAAGCAGACAGACTTAGAGGAGGAAGTGCCTGCGGCGGTTGCAGTCGCCCTTGCGATCGGCGCAAGCGCTGCCCATGAAATGCGAAATACAGAGTCGCGAGACCAGGCGTTAGCACTTCTTCGTGGCCATCAGGCGCGATTCCGTTCGGGAGACCAGACACTGGCTGCGTTACTAGAGGCCGATTTCGCTGTCGAAGATCGACAGGGCGCGCGAGCACTATCGGCCTTGATGCCGCTGACCCGCGGTGACCGGCGCCATGTACAGACCCAGCGTCTTGCCCTGCGGGCGAATCAGCTCGAGGGGAATTGGGACGAGGTATTGCGAATCACGAAGCTCTTGGAGAATCGCCGCGCGATGAGTCCACTGATGGCGGCACGGGTCAAGCAGCAAGTCGCCCAAGCCTGGGTCGATGCAGGTCAGCATGCGCAGGCGATCACGTTGATTGAGGCAACCGTTCATCAGCAGTGGGATCCCGGCCTTGTCATGCTCTATGGGCGCTGTCTTGGCAATCCTAAGGATCAGTTGGTGACGCTTGAACAGTGGCTTCAGCGAGAGCCACGTGATGCAGAACTCAATTGGGCGTTGGGCCGGGTCTGTCAGCGGCTTCAGTTGTGGGGTAAGGCACGGATGCACCTGGAGGCATCACTGCGGATCAAGCCCTTGGTTGCGACACATCTCGCGCTTGCCGAGATTGCCGAGCGTCTCTCTGAAAAAGAAACCGCCGCACTTCATTGGAAGGCGGCGGCTCAGTTAACAAAAGCCTAGCGGAGGCGCTCCGCTAGTGTCCGGTTGGTTTATTTTGCGACGACGGGCAGGATCGGCACGATCAGCAGTGCGACGATATTGATGATCTTAATGAGCGGGTTCACTGCAGGACCCGCGGTGTCTTTGTAGGGATCGCCAACCGTATCGCCAGTGACGGCCGCCTTGTGCGCGTCCGACCCTTTGCCACCGTGGTTACCGTCTTCGATGTACTTCTTCGCGTTATCCCAGGCGCCACCACCGGTACACATCGAGATGGCAACGAAAAGTCCCGTGACGATGGTTCCCATGAGCATTCCTCCTAACGCTTTCGGCCCAAGAATGAGACCGACTGCGATGGGGACTACAACAGGAAGGAGAGAGGGAATCATCATCTCTTTGATCGCGGCCTTGGTGAGCAGGTCCACGGCAACACCGTACTCTGGTTTGCCAGTACCGTCCATGATGCCTTTGATCTCACGGAACTGACGGCGCACTTCGTTGACCACCGCCCCGGCACAACGACCGACAGCTTCCATCGCCATGGCCCCGAAGAGATAAGGAATCATGCCGCCAATGAAGAGACCAATGATCACCTCGTGGTCAGATAGGTCAAACTTAATCGCCTGCCCCATGCCTTCAAGTGCGTGGGTGTAGTCGGCAAAAAGCACCAGTGCGGCAAGGCCGGCCGATCCAATGGCATAGCCTTTGGTAACTGCCTTCGTCGTGTTGCCAACCGCATCTAGCGGATCGGTCACGTTACGGACTTCTTTGGGCAGTTCAGCCATTTCAGCGATACCGCCCGCGTTATCGGTAATCGGGCCATAGGCATCGAGGGCGACGATAATGCCGGCCATGGAGAGCATGCTGGTTGCCGCAATCGCAATGCCATAGAGTCCTGCCAACAGATACGCCACATAGATTGCGATGCAGACCGAGATCACAGGAAGTGCCGTTGAACGCATCGACACGGCAATACCGGCAATGATGTTGGTGGCATGGCCTGTTTCTGAGGCGGCCGCCACGTGACGGACCGGAGCATATTCTGTTGCGGTGTAGTACTCGGTGATCACGACCATTGCCGCGGTCAGGGCAATACCCACAATCGAGGCAAGCCAAAGATTCATGACCGTCATCCCTGGTGACACGCTAGCGGCACCGGCCATGATCCAGTCCGTCACAAAGTAAAAGGCGATGATGGAGAGCACCGCTGCGACGATCAGCCCTTTGTAGAGTGCGGTCATGATCTTGCCCTGACCCGAGTACTTCACAAAGAAGCAGCCAATGATTGAGGCAATCACCGAGACACCGCCAAGGGCGAGCGGATAGATCGCTGCCTCTGCCGCGATGCCTTTCAGGGTCAGTGCACCCAGTAGCATCGTCGCAATCACAGTCACTGCATAGGTCTCAAAAAGATCTGCGGCCATACCAGCGCAATCGCCCACGTTATCGCCCACGTTGTCGGCAATCACAGCAGGATTGCGTGGGTCATCTTCAGGGATCCCGGCTTCGACCTTGCCCACTAGGTCGGCACCCACGTCTGCGCCTTTGGTAAAGATTCCGCCGCCAAGTCGGGCGAAGATGGAAATCAGTGATGAGCCAAACGCGAGTCCAACCAGTGGGTGTAGGGCTTTGACGATGTCATCAGTCTGAGTGAGCTGGAAGGCATAAAACCCTGTAACACCCAAGAGGCCAAGGCCAATGACGAACATGCCCGTAATGGCTCCGCCTTGGAAGGCGATGGCCAGTGCGGGGTTAATGCCGCCTCGCGCTGCTTCGGCTGTTCTCACATTGGCACGAACGTTGATGTTCATCCCGATAAAGCCTGCAGCGCCTGACAAAATGGCACCGATCGCAAAGCCAATCGCGGTGTTCATACCAAGCCCTGGAATGATGGCGATCAGGATAAAGATCACCACACCAACGATCGCAATTGTTCGGTACTGCCGGGCGAGATAGGCCGAAGCCCCCGCCTGGATCGCGGCAGCGATTTCCTGCATGCGCGCATTTCCGGGGGACTTCGCCAGAATCCAACGGCTCGAAATAATGCCGTACAGAATGGCCAGAAGGCCACAGATCAATGCCAGATTTATTCCCATCGACATGGGGAGTCTCCTTTTTATAAATTCCCTGGGTGAAGCTGTCAGAAGGATCCCAAATCCCGCCCCGGATGGGCAGGGTCTGGGGATGGGGGAATCCCTTAGAATGGCAGGCTGATTCGTTGCCCTTTTACACCTGGAGTTCTCTCATGGCCTTAAAGAATGTCACCGCTGGCGTCAATGCCCCCGAAGAGTTCAACGTCATTATCGAGATCCCGTCTCACTCGGACCCGATCAAATATGAGGTGGACAAAGAGACAGGCGCACTCTTTGTGGATCGGTTCATGATGACCTCGATGCATTACCCGTGTAATTACGGTTATGTTCCCGAGACGATTTCGGACGATGGAGACCCTGTCGATGTCCTGGTGATTACGCCTTTCCCGGTCGCGGGCGGATCCGTTGTGCGCTGCCGCGCAGTTGGGGTCTTGAAGATGGATGACGAGGCGGGTGGTGACGCCAAACTTCTCGCCGTTCCGGCGGACAAGATTCTGCCGATCTACAAGCACTGGAAAAAGCCAGAGGACATCAACCCCGATCGATTGGCACAGATCCAGCACTTTTTTGAGCATTACAAGGATCTGGAAAAAGGCAAATGGGTCAAGGTACAAGGCTGGGAAGGCCCAGAGTCTGCCAAGAAAGAGATCACTGACGGCATGGCCCGCTATCAGCGCGAGAGTAAGGCTTAAATGCTGAAGATCGCGCTGGCCCAGATTAACAGTAAGGTCGGCGATCTGGCGGGTAACGCCGAGAAGATCTTTTTGGCAGCCCAGCAGGCCGAGCAGGCAGGCGCGTCGCTTTTGGTTACGCCTGAGCTGTCCTTGACCGGTTATCCACCAGAGGATCTGGTCCTTCGACCCGCTTTTCTAGCGGCCTGTGAGAAGGTGCTACAAAGTCTGGCGGACCGCCTGAAGACGCTGACAGAGATCACAGTCGTGGTCGGTCATCCGCGTGCACGAGAGCAGCACGTTTTTAATGCGGCCACGGTTCTGCGTTACGGCAAGGTCATCGGGACCTACGGCAAGCTAGAACTGCCCAATTACGCGGTCTTTGATGAGCAGCGTTATTTCGCACCGGATGGCGCGCCCTGTCTATTTGAGATCAACGGGGTTCGGATCGCAGTCAATATCTGTGAAGACGTCTGGGCGGCACGCGCACCGGCGATGGCGAAGGCGTCAGGCGCGCAGATTCTTTTAGCGATGAATGCGTCGCCTTTCCATCTCGAAAAGCATCATGAACGACTTGAGGTAGTTCGTAGTAACGTGACGAAGCTAGGGCTTCCGCTCGTCTTCTGTAACCTGGTTGGCGGCCAAGATGAACTGCTCTTTGACGGAGGCTCCTTTGTGCTGGATGCGCGGGGAGAGCTCATGGCGCGTGCGAAGCAGTTTGAAGAAGACCTGCTGATTGTTGATTTTTTCGCCACGCAGGTTCCAGAGGGGCCGACTGCAACCGCGCTGGGCACTGACCACTCCATTGTCGAGCAGGCCTACCGTGCCCTAGTCCTGGGGACGCGCGACTATGTCAAGAAAAACGGATTCCAGCGGGTTGTAATTGGACTCTCGGGGGGCGTGGACTCTGCGTTGGTCTTGGCGATCGCGGTCGATGCCCTGGGGGCTGATAACGTCACAGCGGTCATGATGCCGTCTCCATATACGGCGCAGATCAGTCTTGACGATGCGAAAGCTTGTGCAGAAGCGTTTGGGGTTCGATATGAAGTCATTCCGATTGAGCCGCTTTTCCAGCAGTTCAATACGGCACTTGCAAACGTCTTTGCGGGGCTGCCACAAGACCTGACCGAGGAAAATATTCAGGCGAGGATTCGCGGTAACCTTCTTATGGCGATGTCGAACAAACTCTCAGCGCTGGTGCTTGTGACGGGCAACAAGTCAGAGAGCGCTGTCGGTTACTGCACCCTCTACGGCGATATGGCGGGTGGGTTTGCCGTGATCAAAGATGTCTTTAAAGGCATGATCTATCGTTTATGCCATTCGCGCAATGAGCGTGCGATGGGTGAGATTGGCAAGCGGGTTATTCCTGAACGTATTCTCACTCGTGCACCAACTGCCGAACTACGTCCCAATCAGACCGATCAGGACAGTCTGCCGCCTTACGATCAGTTAGACGATATGCTTAGGCGCTATGTTGAGGACGGTGAGAGTCGTGAGCAGCTGGTTGCTGCAGGTCATGCCGCAGCGGATGTTGACCGCGTGCTTCGAATGATTCGTCTTAATGAATACAAACGCCGTCAATCGGCGCCGGGAATCCGGATCAGCCGGCGGGCGTTTGGCCGAGATTGGCGCTATCCTCTGACCAATGGCTTTACTGAGCAGTAAAAGAACGAAAAAGGATCAATCACTGTGAAACTCATTACCGCGATCGTTAAACCATTTAAACTGGACCAGGTCCGCGAGGCACTTGCCGACGTTGGGGTCAATGGGCTGACCGTGACGGATGTGAAGGGCTTCGGGCGTCAGAAAGGTCATACCGAGGTCTATCGCGGGGCTGAGTATGTGGTTGATTTTCTTCCGAAGATCAAGATTGAAGCAGTGGTCTCCGATGATCTCTGTGATCGCGCTGTTGAGGCGATCGTGGCTGCTGCGCGCACAGGCCGCATTGGAGATGGCAAGATCTTCGTGCGTGGAATTGATCAGGTGATTAGGATTCGAACGGGCGAGACGGGCGACGCGGCTGTCTAAGTAAGACACGCACAGCACCGCTGCCGCCGTCATTGGCGGGAGCCTGACAGAAGGCCAAGACCTCGTCGCGTTGCATTAGCCAGGCAAGCACTTTTGCTTTCAGTACGGGCTGTCGATTCACCGAGCCAAGGCCTTTGCCGTGAATGATCCGCACGCATCGTTTCTCGCGTTTGGCGCAGTGCTGCAGAAACGCGACAAACGTCTCTCGGGCCTCATCCGTTCGGAGCCCGTGCAGATCAAGACTGTCCTGCACGACCCAATGACCTCTTCTGAGCTTGCGAAGCGTATCGCTCGAGATGCCATGGCGCATGAACGATAGCGTTTCATCACTGTCGAGCAAGGTCTCTGGCGTGACATCCGAGAGCTGCGACTCAAGAAGCGCCTGCGCCTCGTCTTCAAGCCGCTTCACCGGAACCGGTAGAGGTTTCGGTTTCGCTAAGACCGAGGGTGGCTTCGGTCTTGGTGCAATCGGTTTGGCGTCTGCAACCGCTTGAAGAAACAGGTCCCGTTCTTCATCCCTGCTCATGCAGACTTTCGAGATATCGCTGGGCGTCCAGGGCTGCCATACAGCCAGTCCCTGCGCTTGTGACTGCCTGACGGTAGATGTGGTCTTGGACATCACCGGCTGCGAAGACGCCTAGAATATTCGTTGCTGTGGCGTTCCCATCCAGACCGCTTTGGGTCCGGATATAGCCGTTCTGCATATCGAGCTGACCTTCGAAGATGTCGGTGTTTGGTTTGTGACCGATCGCGATGAATACGCCGTGTACCGTGAGCGTCTTCGATGCCTTTGTCTCGCGATGGGCGATTCGTACGGAAGTGACACCTGAGTCGTTGCCAATCACCTCCTCAAGCGTATGGTTCCATTCGATTCGGACATTGCCATCTTTCGCCTTCGCCATCAGTCGGTCAATGAGAATCGGTTCTGCACGGAATCGATCCCGTCGATGGATCACAGTGACGGTTTTGGCGATCCCAGAAAGGTAGAGGGCCTCTTCTACAGCGGTGTTGCCACCCCCGACAACACAGACGTCCTGATTTTTATAAAAGAAGCCATCGCAGGTCGCGCAGCCCGACACGCCGCGTCCCATAAATGCCTGCTCTGAATCCAGTCCTAAGTATTGTGCTGATGCGCCTGTTGCGATGATCAGGGCGTCGCAGGTGTACTCCCCACTGTCGCCAATCAGTCGAACGGGTTTTTCGGTGAGCTTTGCCGTGTGAATGTGGTCAAAGATCATCTGCGTATTGAAGTGACTCGCATGGTCCAGAAACCGCTGCATCAATTCCGGTCCTTGTACGCCCTTGGGGTCAGCAGGCCAGTTTTCCACATCGGTTGTGGTCATCAGCTGTCCTCCTTGTGCAAGTCCTGTGACCAGTACTGGCGATAGATTGGCCCGGGCCGCATAGATGGCGGCGGTGTAGCCCGCGGGTCCAGATCCCAGAATGATGAGTCGGTGATGCTGCGTTGTAGTGCTGGCCATGAGGGTTACCTTTCGGGGATCTAGGAGGGTTCTCTAATAAACGCAGGCGATAATTGCCGCGACACGGCACAATTATAGAAATACAACTCAAAAACCACCTTTTCCCCAGAGAACCGGACAATATGGCACTCAGAAATCCTCGATCGACGAGTCGATTGACCCCCCGCGGCGCGGGGCGATCTGGTTCGTCCCGAGGGGCCGCGGCGTCTGCGGAATCGGGGCAGTCTGGCGAGATGCCTTTGTTGCTTGCGCAGCTGCGCTGGGTGGGGTTTGCTGGGTTTGCCGCCTGGATCGCCTTATCCCTGGCCTCTTGGTCGCCGAATGATGCGGGCTGGTTTCAGCAGGGCTCGGCGCAGGTGCCCAGCAACTGGCTAGGTCGATTCGGTGCCTGGACAGCCGATGCCTTGTTGTTTGGTTTTGGTTTCTCGGCAATCTGGCTTGCAGTGCTCTCTGGGGCACTCGCGTTTGTCAGTTGGCGTTTCGCTCGCGCGCTTGCCGAACGGGAACGAATCGGGCTGGGTGCGCCGGAGATCACGGATTCTCCAGCAGGGCTGATGGCGGTGCGACGATGGGTCGGTTTTGTGCTGCTACTGACGGGGAGTACGACGCTTGAGGCCCAGCGTGTGAGCTGGGGGTCGAGCCCGATCTCCTTTATGCCAGGCGGCGTTCTTGGAAGTCTAGTCGGGAGTTTTGGCGACTGGGCGGTGGGTCCGATTGGACTGACGCTCGTTGCACTTCTGATGATCGTCTCTGGGCTTGCGCTCTTTTTCCATTTTTCTTGGCTTGATGTTACGGAACGCGTCGGTCAACTCGCCGAAACATTCGTCATCCGGCTGCGCGAGGTCATTCAGGCGCGTCAAGACCGGAAACTTGGAGAGTCAGCAGCAATTGAACGCGCAGATGCCCTTGAGGAAAAGCGCCGCCAACGCAGCGTGACTCAGACGCTTGAAATCAAACCGGTCGCAACCGCAGAGCCCTCTAAGAAAGCGATTGAAGCAAAACAACGTGAAAAGCAACGCCCGTTGTTTGTAGAGATACCTCCTGCGGTAGGGCTGCCGCCACTTTCGCTTCTTGATGAGGTCTCGGTCCAGGTCGACACCGTGTCTGCGGAAACGCTTGAGTTCACTTCTCGAGTGATCGAGAGTCGGCTCGGGGACTTTGGGGTGCAGGTCAAGGTGGTCTCGGCGCAGCCAGGCCCCGTGATCACTCGATACGAAATTGAACCGGCACTCGGCGTGAAGGGTTCACAGATTGTCAACCTGTCCAAAGACCTTGCCCGGGCGCTCTCACTCGTGTCTGTACGAGTGGTGGAGACTATTCCTGGGAAAAGTCTGATGGGTTTAGAGCTTCCTAACCCCAAGCGACAGGTGGTGCGTCTGTCTGAAATTTTAGGGTCTACCACCTTCCAGGAGACCCACGCGGTTCTTCCGCTTGCGTTGGGTAAAGACATTGCAGGTGCGCCGATGGTTGTCGACCTTGCAAGAATGCCCCATCTCTTGGTGGCGGGAACGACAGGGTCAGGAAAGTCTGTAGGCGTGAACGCCATGTTGCTATCGATTCTGTATCGATCAACGCCAGAGCAGGTTCGTCTGATTATGATTGACCCGAAGATGCTGGAGCTTTCCATCTACGAGGGGATTCCGCATCTGTTAACCCCGGTCGTCACTGACATGAAGCTTGCTGCGAACGCATTGCACTGGTGTGTCGGCGAGATGGAGCGTCGCTATCGCACCATGAGTAAGCTCAACACCCGAAATCTCGCGGGTTTTAATCAAAAGGTTGAAGAGGCAATCAAAAAGGGCAGCCCCATCCGTGATCCGTTAGCCAACCCTGAAGATCCCGATGCGCCAACGCTCGTCCGCTTGCCGCAGATCGTCGTGGTGATTGATGAACTGGCCGATCTGATGATGGTTGCAGGTAAAAAGATTGAGGAGCTGATTGCCCGATTGGCACAAAAGGCGCGTGCTGCCGGCATTCATTTGATTCTGGCGACACAGCGACCCTCGGTCGATGTGATCACGGGCTTGATTAAGGCGAATATCCCAGCACGAATCTCGTTTCAGGTGTCCAGCAAGATTGACTCGCGTACTGTGCTGGATCAGATGGGGGCAGAGGCGCTTCTTGGGCAAGGGGATATGTTGTTCCTTGCGGCGGGCTCGGGTTTGCCCATCCGGGTGCATGGTGCCTTTGTGGCGGATGACGAGGTCATGCGGGTTGTTAATTTCGTGAAGCAGACCGGGGATGCGAACTACGATGAGTCGATCCTCGAGGGCGCTGACAACACGTCGGGCGGAACGTTTACGGCAGGCCTTTCGACCGAGGGGGCAAACGGCGAGTCCGATCCACTGTATGACGAAGCAGTCGCGATCGTCCTGAAACACCGCCGCGCATCGATTTCATTAGTCCAGCGTCATCTAAGAATCGGTTACAACCGTGCGGCACGATTGCTTGAGACGATGGAGCAGGCGGGCGTGGTCTCGCCCATGCAGAGTAACGGGAATCGGGATATCCTGGTTCCGACTTCTTCTCACTAGGCCATCTTGCGGCCACGTTCTATACGCGTCATTAAGATGCCCTTTAGTTTCTCCTCTCGGATGCTCCGCGCCATGCCCTTCAGTTTCCGTCTTTATCACCGTGTTTTGTCTGTTGTGATGGTGGCCATGGTGTCGATCGGTTTGCTGCCTGCGGCGCTCGCGCAGACGGCGGTTAGCGGTGTTGATCGCATGATCGAAAGTCTGGTCTCGACACAGACATTAACAGCGGATTTTTTGCAGATGACACGGGCCAAGTCGACTGCAGTCAGAACATCGTCTGGGTCGTTTTGGCTTGCCAAACCAGGATTATTGCGTTGGGAGGTCAAGAAGCCTTACCCGCAGACACAGGTCTTAAACGCAAAAGAGTTTTGGATCTTTGATCCTGAGTTATCCCAGGCGACTGTTCGGCCCGTTGCAGCGGCGAACCTTACGGGCCTTGCAGGGCTGCTGCTGTCGACGAATACGCTGACGCGCGAGGAATTGTCTGCGCGGTATACGTTTTCAGAACAGCCTTTGAGGGACAGACTTCAGTGGGTTCAGGTGGTTCCGCGTCAGGCAGAGCCAGCGCTGACCAGCCTTCTGGTTGGGCTCGACGCAGACGGACTGCTCAGTCGGTTTGAGATTACCGATGGATTAGGGCAAGTGACGCAGATCACCCTTAGTCGTGTCATGAAGAATATTTCTATTGACGATGCTCGTTTTCAGTTTGTGCCGCCAGCGGGAGTGAGCGTCTTGCGGGCCGCTAGGTAAACCGGGTGTTGTTGTTGAGATAACGGAATGCCGGAACTTTCCCGCCCACTCGCTGAGCGACTCCGTCCCCAGTCACTCTCAGAGGTGCTTGGACAGGATCATCTGTTAGGCGCCGGTCGCCCGCTAGCGGTTGCGGTTGCGTCTAGGCAGCTGCCGTCAATGATTTTGTGGGGTCCACCCGGTGTGGGTAAGACAACGCTTGCAAGACTTCTTGCAGGGGCCTGTGATGCAAGGCTGATTTCGATTTCTGCGGTGCTTGGGGGCGTGAAGGAGATTCGTGATGCGGTCGAGCAGGCGCAACAACTTCAGGCGCTTGGTCATCGCGCTGTCGTTTTCGTTGACGAGGTGCATCGGTTTAACAAGGCACAGCAGGACGCTTTTTTGCCCCACGTAGAGTCGGGGCTCTTCGTGTTTATTGGCGCGACCACTGAAAACCCAGCATTTGAGGTGAACTCTGCGTTACTCTCGCGCGCAACTGTTTATGTCTTAAAGCCTCTCACAGACGATGCTTTTTCCCAGCTCACATCGCGGGCGCTTGCCGCCTACGGAGCTTCCGAGGATCTGATTGACTCCGGCGCACGGATGAGACTTTTTCAATCTGCCGATGGCGATGCACGTCGACTCTTTGGTTTTCTCGAGCGCCTGATTCCGGGTGCGGTCCAGCAGAGCCATCAGATCAACGACGACACACTCGACCGGTTATTGCCCAACCTGATGCGACAGTTTGATAAGTCAGGGGATGCCTTTTATGACCAGATCTCGGCGCTTCACAAATCCGTTCGGGGGAGTGACCCAGACGCATCGCTCTACTGGCTGGCACGTATGCTGGACGGGGGAACTGACCCCCGATATCTGGCACGTCGGCTGATCCGTATGGCGATCGAGGACGTTGGACTCGCAGACCCGCGGGCGCTTACGATGGCGAACGAAGCAGCCCAGACTTATGAGCGGCTGGGCTCGCCCGAGGGAGAGTTGGCCTTAGCACAGGTCACCGTATTTCTTTCTGTCGCTGCCAAATCGAATGCCGTTTATACCGCCTGGAATGCCGCCCAGCAGTTTGTGGCCTCCCACGGATCTCATCCCGTTCCGGACCATCTTCGCAATGCACCGACAAAGCTTGCCAAATCCATGGGGCATGGCGCGGCTTATCGCTACAGTCACGATGAGCCGAACGCGTTCTCTGCGGGCCAGCGTTATTTCCCGGACGCCATTTCCACGCCGCCAGCGTTTTATCACCCTGTCGATCGGGGAATGGAAAGTAAAATTGCGCAAAAGCTCGATGAGCTCAAACGCCTGAATCAACAAAAGAAAGTCTAGATCTATGATCGATCCGCAGCTCCTGAGAAAAGATCTCGCCGCAGTCGCAGCCCAGCTTGCCCGGCGGGGGTATCACCTCGATACCGATGCGTTTGCAAAGCTCGAGGCAGATAGAAAGCAGGTTCAGGTCGAAGCCGAACAACTGCAGTCTCAGCGCAATGCGCTGTCAAAGCAGATCGGTCAGGCAAAGTCGAAAGGGGAGAGCGCAGATGCATTGATGGCGCAGGTCAACGAGATTGCCGTACAGCTGGATGCCTCGAGCGCTCGTCTTGAGGAGATTCAGCGGCAGCTAAATGACTGGCTGATGACTATTCCTAACATTCCTCAGGCATCCGTTCCGGAAGGCAAGGATTCTGACGCGAATATAGAAGTGCGTCGCTGGGGAACACCTAAGACTTTTGCCTTTGAGGTCCGCGACCATGTGGATGTCGGCGCATCGCTTGGGCTTGAGTTTGACGTTGCCAGTAAGATCACGGGCAGCCGTTTTGCGCTGATGCGCGGCGGCATTGCCAGACTTCACCGTGCGTTGGCGCAGTTTATGTTGGACACTCACACCCAGAAGCACGGCTACGAGGAGTGCTACACCCCTTACATCGTCAACGCAGACAGCATGCGGGGCACTGGTCAGTTGCCAAAATTTGCCGACGATCTTTTTGCCGTTAAAAAGGGTGGTGCTGAGGGCGATGAGGAAACCCTGTACCTGATTCCAACGTCTGAAGTCTCATTAACGAATATTGTTCGGGACACGATTCTCGAGCCCAAGCAGCTTCCGATGAAGCTCACCGCCCACACGCCTTGTTTCCGATCAGAAGCGGGGAGCTACGGACGCGACACGCGCGGCATGATTCGTCAGCATCAGTTCGATAAGGTTGAGATGGTCCAGATCGTGGATCCTTCCGAGAGCGATGCAGCGCTGGAAGAAATGGTCGGTCATGCTGAGGCAATTCTTCAGGCGCTTGGTCTTCCCTATCGCGTGATGGCCTTGTGCACAGGCGACATGGGCTTTGGTGCAGCGAGGACCTATGACCTAGAAGTCTGGCTGCCGTCGCAAGGGACCTACCGCGAGATTTCCTCGGTCAGTAACTGCGAGGCCTTTCAGGCGCGACGGATGCAGGCTCGCGTTCGTAAGCTCGGGGAAGGGGGCAAGCCCCGTCCTGAGCTGGTCCACACGCTGAACGGGTCGGGAGTGGCCGTTGGTCGGGCTTTGGTTTCGATTCTGGAGAACTTCCAGCAGGCCGATGGCGGGGTCGAGATTCCTGCGGTGCTTCGTCCCTATATGGGAGGGAAGTCCCACCTGAATGTTGCAAATTTCTGACAGTCCGGGACAAATTTTTGAAGGGTTAGGGAATCTCTGAGATGACTTCAAGTTGTATACGAATTTCTTAAAAATTCATACAAAACAATAAGTTAAGAATTAAATCCATCTTCAAATGCAAACCTCATTCGGGTTTCTTGACCCAAGTTCCCGAATATTAGGGTTTTCCCTCGTCCCTCCCGTCTAGCCCGTTCTATAGATTGCATCTTTAAGCAGGAGTGGGCATACGCCTGCTGCTGGTTTTCGGTACCGCCAGATGGCGGCCTTTTTTAACCGTTTGGGAGATGTTCATGTTTAAAAAGACCCAGGTAGCTTCGGGTGTGATGATTGCCCTCGGGGCAGTAATCGCGGTGACTTCTGCTCCCGTCATGGCCCAAGGCCAGACCGTGGAAGTGACAGGCTCAAGAATCAAGCGTGCGGATGCGGAGGGTTCACTGCCCGTTACCGTGATTACGCGTCAGGAACTTGAGGCTAGTGGTTCGACCACGATTGCAGAGTTCATGCGTACGAGCACCTTCTCGTCCGCTGGTAACTTCCGTCCTCAGTCCGGAAGCTCGGCTCAGTCTTTTGCCGGTATCGACCTGCGTGGTCTCGGTTCTAACCGCACACTGGTTCTGATCGACGGCCGTCGTCTCCCCAAGGCACCTAACGTTGGCGATTCTGCTGACCTGAACATCGTTCCGATGGCAGCGATTGAGCGCGTTGAAATCCTGACCGACGGCGCATCTGCGATTTACGGTTCGGACGCAATTGGTGGTGTGGTGAACATCATCACTCGTAAAGATTTCGAAGGTCTGGCTGTGATGGCTGGATACACAGACCCCGAGCAGGCTGGTGGTGCTCGTGCTGAGTCTTCAGTTCTGTTCGGTGTCAACGGCGACAAAGGCCGCATGGTGGCTGGTGTCTCGCGCACTGAGCGTGGCATGGTTTACACCCGTCAGCGCCCCTGGGGCCAGACACTGGGTGTCTCCTCGTTCGGTAACAACTATTTCGACAGCAAGAAGGGCTTTACTTCGCTGGGCAACCTTAAGGGTGATCCGAAGCTCGGCTGTACAGACCCCAACTTCTGGATGACTGCATCCGGCAGCTGCTCTTATAACTTCAACGCTGTCGCAGCTGACGAAGCTCAGATCGAGAACTCTTCGATATTTGCCCGTGGCGAGATCAAGATCGCCAAAGACTGGACCGCGTATATCAACTCGTCAGTCTCACGCGTTGAGAGCTTTGGTCGTTATGCACCAACGCCTGCACAGCTGACGGTTAAGGCCAACACACCGAACAACCCGACTGCCTCGGATCTGATTGTTCGTCACCGTACCTCGGCTGCCGGTAACCGTGATAGCAACACCGAGAACAATCTGTACGACTTCCTGATCGGTGCGCAGGGTAAGGTTACTGCCAATATCGACCTGGACGTTGGTGTTCGTTCGACTGAGTCCAAGTACCTTGAGCTCGGACGTAACTATATTGTTCGTCCGATCCTTGAGCAGTATGTAAATAGCGGTGCTTACAACCTGTACGCACCTAACGCTAACCCCGCTGATGTGCTGAGTGCCATCAAAGCAACGATCGGCCGTGATTCGCTGTTCGCCCTGAAAGAGGCGTACGCAACGGCAACGTTTAGCAATGTCTTCAAGGCTCCTGGTGGCAATGCAACCCTGGTGGTTGGTACCGACCAGCGTAAAGAGACCTATCAGGATATTTATGACTCATTGTCCGAAGCCGGTGTGATCGAAGGCTCTGCAGGTAACTCGGCTGCTGGTGGACGTGACGTTTCTTCCTTAACAACCGAGCTGCTGATCCCCGTTTCCAAACAGTTCGAAGTGAGCCTTGCTGCTCGTTATGAGAAGTACTCCGACTACGGTGACGATCTGGCGCCTAAGGTTGCTTTCCGCTTCCAGCCGATGAAGAACCTGACGCTGCGCGCTTCTGCAGGCCAGGGCTTTGGCGCACCAAGCCTGCCCATCCTGACCCAGAAAGAAGCATTCTCTGCTGAGTCCGTGTTTGACCCCCGCACCTGTATCGGTTTCGGTGGATCGGGTACCGGCCCCGCAGCGGATAACTGCAACCTAGGTAAGCTCGTTCAGGTCGATACCTACACCGGTTCCAATCCTTCTCTGAAGTCTGAGCAGTCTGAGCAGTTCTCCTTTGGTGCAGTTTGGGATGCGACCCAGTGGCTGAGCCTGAAGGCGGATTACTTTAATATCTCGATCGACAACAAGATCACCTTGATCGGTGCTCAGGATCTGATCGACCGTAGCAACGGAGATGATCCCCGTCCAATTCCCGCTGGTTTGTATGTTCAGCGTGGCGTTAACGGCATCATTACCCGCGTTCAGCAGGGTTACGCGAACGAGGGAACTGTCTCGACCGACGGTATCGACCTGAGTGCTGAGGCACGCTGGAAGTCCGCTGGTAACGGCAACTTCCGTCATGAGCTGCGTTACTCACACCTGTTGAGCTACAAGGATGATGGTTTTGACCTCGTCGGCGCCCTCGGTCTGCCCGAGAAGCGCGCAACGCTGGCTAACGGCTGGTCTATGGGTAACCTCAGTGCTTCCTGGAACATCAACTACATTGGTGAAAACGGTACTTCTGGTGCTCGTAAAGCAAAAGAGTACGTGACACATGATGTTCAGGTGTCCTGGAACACCCCGCTTAAGGGCGGCAAGCTCGTAGCCGGTGTGGTTAACCTCGAGGCTAAGATGCCTCAGCTGGTTGCTTATGGTGGCCGTAACTTCAACTTCTACCTGTACGACGGATATGGCCGTCAGCCTTACGTTCGTTTCGAGCAGAAGTTCTAATCTAGGTTAGACCTAGCATTAGTGAACAAGGGCCCTTCGGGGCCCTTGTTTTTTTGTGACTTGGGGATTTGCGTCAGTTGGTGATCTGCCAACCTAATAGCCGATCCCGCTCCTGAATCGCCTGATAAGACAGATCCACTCCCCGAGCCTTAAACGCAGTCGTTATTTCCCTGAGTTGCTGCTCTGACAGCGCTGCAGCTGATAGCTGGGCCAAACGCGCCCGAGACGCGACAAGTTGGTTTTGAAGGGCGTCAATCTGATCTTCGGCGTTCTTGATATCTCCGCTTAACGCGTTCTTAAAGGCGTTCGCACAGTGCTGGTCGATCTCTGCCAGTACATCCCCCACAGGTAGGCTTAGAGCCCGCCTATTTGCCTCTGAGAGTAACTGGTCGTACCTTGTCCTGATCTCCTGGGCGGTGCTGCTGGTGGCTAGTGTGGTGCGTCCTGCCTCTGTTCTGGCCAGGGACATCAAGGGAAGCATCGCCCTGGCAGTATCCACAAGCCCCAGCGGCTTTAGCGCCCAGTCAAGGTGCTGCGCTTCTGCCTGGCCAGCAAGGACAATGGTGGACAACTTAGAGTGGCAGACGAATTGAATTCGACCTGTGGGGCGTAACAGCAACGGCAGCTGCTCAATCATGGATTCCCAGTCGCCGTATTCAATGCCGTATTGACTGATGACAGCGTCAAAGGGCCCATCTTCAGGGCCTAACTGTTCCATCGCTGTCTGGGGCCGAAACAGAATTCTTGATCTTTCCGTCTCAGGAAGACTTGCAACCCACTCGGGGCGAACCTCTGCCAGGTCGATACAAGTGCAGTGGCGCTTAGAGCCAGGAGTGCTACTGAGCATGAGTTGCGCTAAGGGGCCGTTTCCGCTGGCAAGATCTAGGATACGTGCTCCCTCCGGGAGTGAACGAAAGAAGCTGGCCCATAGTTGGGCGAGAACCCCATCGTAGTTTCCGCTAAACGACCCTGCACAGCTATGAAGCACACCGGAACCCCAATAGGTCGACCAGGGATTAGCCCCATATTCTGGATGGTTCTCGGTACTTGCCAGAGTGTCTTGTTGCGTCGAACGCGTTACCATCCGCGGGTGTCCCTTATGTGACTTAGGATGAATTCTATGTTGAGTCTTCAAATGCGCAATCCGCTTGTTTTTATTATCTCTGCCTTCATGATGCTGGGATCGGCTCCATCCGCTGATGCGCAGGCGACCCCCAGTTCGATTCCGATTGCCGATTTTTTTAGGCGCCCACTAATCGCAGCACCCGCGTTGTCACCGTCTGGCGACAAAATCGCGATGTTGGTCGCTGCAGATAATGGTCGTCTGGGTCTTGCCGTATCGAGTGTGAGTAACCCCGGTAAGTTTGTAGGCATCGCGAAATTTGATGATGCGGATATTCGCAGCTTCCAGTGGGTCAACGATCAGCGTCTCGTCTTTGACGCGATTGATCTTCAAGCGGGCCTTGGTGAGCAGCAGGGAAGTGGTCTGTATGCGGTGAATGCGGACGGCTCTGATTTTCTCTGGTTGATTGAGCGAAACGGTAACTATCGGCCTGTTGGCATTCCGGCAGTGCGTCCCTTGCCGAATCGCCATCGGTTTGTCGGAACCGTCGGGGATGGCAGTGATGACGTTTTTGTGATGCGCGGCAACTTCATGGACACAAGCCGTGTTCCCACGACGACCATGCTGCGACTGAATACGAAGACGATGTCGACTCGCACGCTCGTCAAGTTTGCGCCACCAGGCGCTCAAGGTTGGGTGCTTGACCGGCAGGGAGAGCCAAGGGCAGTGCTCTCGGGCGATGAAAAAACAGGCGTAACGGTTCACTTGCGCAAGGGAAGTTCCGAAGACTGGGAGTCGATTGCCAAGTTTGACGCCTATGATCTGGGTCCTGAGCGTTTTGAGCCGGTTGCCTTTGATATGGAGGGCCGGCTCTACGTCACCAAGGCCCAAGAAAACCCCGAGCAGACTCTTGCTCTGTATCGCTTGGACATGCAGACCCGAAAGCCCGAGCCCCAGCCATTAGTCAGTCTGAAGGGCTTTGACTTCGAGGGCGGACTGATCTTTGATGGCAAGACCAAAAAACTTATCGGTGCCCGGTTTACAACCGACGCTCCTGGCGCGCTCTGGTTTGATGAGAGTATTAAGCAGGTGCAGGCAGATATCGATAAGCAGCTGCCCAACACCGTGAACATGATTAACTGCACGAACTGTGAAGGCGGACGCTACTTCGTTGTCAGTGCATCGTCTGATCGTCAGACACCGGTTTACTTTCTTTTTGATAAGACTCAGAAAAAGCTTCAGCTGATCGGTTCGACCCGTCCATGGCTTGACTCTAAGCAAATGGCTGAACGTGATTTTGTGCGTATCAAGGTTCGAGATGGGCTTGAGATCCCTGTTCACGTGACTAAGCCGAAAGGCAAGGGGCCGTTCCCGACCGTGGTGATGATTCACGGCGGCCCGTATGTCCGAGGGGGTGTCTGGGGCTTTGACCGTGATGCCCAGTTCTTAGCGTCCCGTGGCTACCTGGTGGTTGAGCCTGAGTTCCGTGGCAGCACCGGCTATGGCCAGGCGCTCTTTAGAGCCGGCTGGAAGCAGTGGGGCTTAAAAATGCAGGATGACATGACCGACGCCACGAAATGGGCGATTGAAAAAGGTCTTGCCGATCCCAAACGGATTGCGATTGCAGGCGGCAGTTACGGTGGTTACGCTGCAATGATGGGGTTGGTGCGTGAGCCTGCCCTTTATCGTGCGGGAGTTAACTTCGTTGGCGTCACGGATATTGAGTTGATGTACGACATCGGCTGGAGTGACTTCAGCGGCAGCACCTGGTCACGTTACGGTATGCCGCGTCTTGTGGGTGATCGGACGAAAGACGCTGAACAGTTAAGGCAGACGTCACCCTTGCAGCGTGCAAAAGAAATTAAGCAGCCTGTGTTTATGGCCTACGGAGAGGATGACCTTCGTGTTCCGCTTCCCCATGGCACAAAGATGCGGGATGCTCTGAAGTCCGCGGGTAATCAGAACGTGGAATGGATCCAGTATCCGAACGAGGGGCATGGGTTCTTGCTTGAAAAGAACAATATCGACTTCTGGAGCCGGATGCTCGCCTTCTTGGATAGGCACCTGAAATAACGGATGCCCGTCATCTGGCGGTTTTGATTGAAAATGTTTTGTCTTAACGGCAGCCCCCAAAGAGGCTGCCGTTTTTTCTTGCTATTTCAGAATGCTCTGACTTACCTGTACGAACTCTATGATCGCTGTTTTTTCGGCATCAGACAGTCCTGGGTGCCAGATGTCTACCATCAGGCTGACCTTGGGGGAGTCTGACTCGTTATGTTCCGAATGTTCAAATGTGTCGTCGTAGATGATCGGGGCGCCGATCGACCATTCCTGATTCGCTTCTCCCGTGAATGAGAGGCATGCTCCAGGGCTTGTGACGAGGGGAATCTGAACAATCAGACGGGTGTTGGTCACCCCATGACGGGGCAGGATTGCTGTCTTTGGGTGGAGCAGGGACAGGCATGCCTCTGGAGCCTGATCGGGGATCTGGCACAGCGGTAGTGATGAGATCGCGGCACTGATCTCAGGGCAGCGATCATGAAGAGCGTCGATGCGTTGACCCTGGCGAAAAAAATAGGCGGCCTCGCATCCAGACTCAGGGGTGTCGGAGCGAAGTACGCCTTGGATCGACTGGCCCCTTGGGCTTCCAAAGAAACTTATCCAGGCGCTTGGGTCTTGCAGTAACGCCATCGCTTCCTGCTGCAGTACTGGAAGTTTTTTTGTAACTGCCTTGATCCAACTGGCCTGCTTGAGCCTTGGGATTGGCTTGTCCGTTAAATCAGGGAAAAACAGGAAAGCTGGCTTTTGTCGTGGGTCAGATGGTGCAAGCGGCGCCTTATCCAGGTACCTGGCAATAGCTTGCTCAAAACGGCTCAGGGCGTCGCTGCCGAAGCGGTCTTGCAGGCTTATCAGTAAGCCTTGGAACAGATCTCGTTGTTGCTCACGAAAGCGCTCCATATGACCGATGATCTCGTCTTGGAACTGGGGTTCGATCGATGCAAGGCTTTTCCACCTGCCATGAGTCTGCGCTCTGTTAATCCCTTGGCCTCGCGCGCGCATCGCCGCATCATCTTTACCGAGCTGCTCACGAACGGTAGCAAGTCTGAGCCAGGCGATCGCTGCATCGGGGAATTTGGTCACGAAGGTCTCGAGTTCTTGCTCTGCGATTGCAAGCTCCCCTCGGAAAAGTCGCAGCTCGATGAGTCCCATGAGCAGATCCGGATCTCCCGGAATGATCTTCTCTAATTTCTTCAGCTGTAGCTCTGCGAGATCGATATTGTCGCGCTCGAGCGCTAGGTCTGCCAGAGCAAATAGCGCCGGCACGCACTCAGGGTGGTCTTTAAGAACGGCCCGAAACAGGGTCTCTGCCGAGAGAACCTGGCTATCAGCAAGAAGTGCCTGAGCTTGTGGGATACGGGGGTCTGACTGCCAGGTGGCCTGGGAGATCTGAGTCGTGGTCATAACAGTTGCGACGAATGGAACATATATTGATCGTAACACTGCCCGAAATGACTGTTGCATAATCAGCAACAATGAACAAACTTGAAGCTATGCAAACCTTCGTGCGCGTTGCAGAAGCGGGCAGCTTTATTGCCGTGGCCAATCAGCTCCAGGTTGCTCGCTCGGTGGTGACCCGACAGATCGCCGCGTTAGAGAAGCACCTCGGATCGAAACTCATCATCCGGAGCACGCGCAGTCTGACGCTGACTGCTGCTGGGTCGGCGTACCTTGAGAAATGCCGCGTCATTCTGAATATGGTTGACACGGCGGAATCAACGCTTGCGGAAGAGAAGGCGGAGCCCCGCGGTCGGATTCGGCTTGGATTGCCGCTGACCTATGGGCTTCAGGAACTCACGCCGAAATTATTGGAATTCGCAGCCCAGTATCCCTTTGTTGAACTGGCGATGGATTTCTCGGATCAGCGTGCGAATCTTATCGAAGAGGGGCTTGATCTTTCGATCCGCATTACCGCGGATCTTCAACCCGGCGATATCGTTCGTAAGCTCGGTGAGACACGGTTACTGACGATCGCAGCGCCCAGTTATCTCAAGCGCCATGGTGAGCCCAGAGATCCTGGAGATCTTAAGCATCATGAATGTCTGGTCTATGCGCGCGAGAACCCAGTATCAAACTGGGTGTACCAAAAGGGCGGGCGATCGTTTCAGGTCTCCGTTCGCGGGCGAATTGTTGCCAATAACGGTGTGGCATTGGCCGAGGCAGCCGCCCGTGGAATGGGTATAGCCAAGCAGCCTGAGTTTATTGCCGCACCCTACATCGCCCGAAAGTTGGTCAAAGTTATCCTTAAGGATTTCGGGGATGCACCGCTGGGAATCTATGCGGTGCTCCCGAGTAATCGTTATGTGCCGCATCGGGTGAGCGTGCTGATTGAGTACCTATCAAAACTATTTACCCGCACGTCTCGCGCTTGGGCAGGCTCAGTCAAAAATATCGCTTAGCCAGGATTTTTGTTTTTTGTAGTACCCCTGCCTCTGGTCCCCATAGGACCGAGAGTCCTGACGATAAGGCTGTTGGGCTGGGGCGGAGGGCGGCGTAGCTGTTGCGGCAGACCGCTCGATCAGTTTATCGAGCTCCCCGCGGTCAAGCCATACGCCTCGGCAAGAGGGGCAATAGTCGATCTCGATTCCCTGGCGTTCGGAAATCACCAGTTGCTGATCTTTGCATACGGGACACTGCATGACGCTCTCCTGTGAGAATAACGACTTGTAGATTTCAAATTTGTGCCGAAGTTCCGGAGGGAGCGGGAGCGGAATGATTACCCCTGAAGGGGGTGGGGAAGTGCCTGATGGTTGGCGGAGAGGGTGGGATTCGAACCCACGGTGGACTAACGCCCACGCCTGATTTCGAGTCAGGTACATTCGACCACTCTGCCACCTCTCCGAAGGGTCGAATTCTACCTTAGGAAAACCTATCCCCGTTTTGCCTCAAGGTCGATGGCACGGGCAAGTGCGATGTCTTTTTCGGTAAGTCCGCCAGCATCATGGGTGGTCAGGCGGATCAAGACCTGGTTATAGACGTTCTGCCAGTCTGGATGGTGGTCCATTTGGTCAGCATGAGCCGCAACTCGGGTCATGAAGGCAAAGGCCTGGTTGAAATCAGAGAAGCGAAACTCACGCTGGATGGCACCACCAGAGCCCCGGTCTAGCTGCCAGTCAGGCAGGGTTCGTTGTGCCTCTTCAAATATCTGGGAATTGGCTTCCGTGGGCATAGGGGCGACTCCAAAAGGTGCGGGTTCAAGGGCGGTCAGAGCGGTCAAGTTCTCTTGACTTGATTCTGATAACGATTCCGCCCGACAATCCTAGCCAGGGAGCTTATGAAAGGGTTGAAAACCCTCTAGAGCAGAGGTGGTTTATGGCAAGAGATAACTTAATTCGTTTTGTTCAGTTGAGTTTCTGGGCCGTCGTTGTTTTCTCGGTGGTTCTGATCGCCGGTGCGCAGACGGGTGGTCTTGGGGTTCCTTCCGTCCTTGGGGCGATTCTTTTTCTGATCATCATGTCGAGCGCTCTGGTGGGTCGTCGATCAGAAGCGGCGGGTGGCCAAGGTTTCATACAGGCTGTGGTTGCGCAGAAAAAGGCGCTCTTAGCGTCTATTCTCGATAACAAGGTCGGCGCCCTCGTCATCATCGCGATACTTATCGGATTCGTTTGGCTGGCAACGTCTGCGATTCGCTAGTCCCTAGCCGATTGGGTGGTTTGTGTAGATCTTTGTGGACTGGTTCTGGTTGGGGCCGGTCCGCTCATGAACACATATAAATCCGTGTTGTGGCACCTGATCGGCATGGGTCGGTATGTTGTAAATCAGTATCGTCGGTATGACGCGCAGTCTCTTGAGCGTCGCGTTCAGGATCACGGCATCGAAGGGATTGTAGAGATACGCAATCAGCGCTGGTCCAAAGCTGCTGAAGTCTGTCTTTGAGGCGTCGGCGACAAGAAATTCCCCCGGATTCCCAAACACCTTTTGGTGATTTGCGCGCGAAATCGGAATAAAAGGCGGGTAGTAATCGAGCCCAATGATCCTTGGGGCGATCCTCTTGGATTGACAGGCGAGTCGCCAGACGATGGGGACTTTTCCCTTGCCGCAGCCGATGTCAATAAAGCTATAGTGCCCGAGTCGGGTTCCGAGTTTGGACTCTAGCCACCCAAAGGACAGGTTAATCTCGCTGGTCCAGGAGGCCATATAAGGCTTACCGTGGGTCAGATTAGCGGTCTCATGAAACCCAGTTTTAGCTAAAGGGGTAGTGGTCTCTGTGCCGTAAGTCTTATCGAATAGCTCACGCTCTTGGTATTCCCATTCGGCAGCAGTTTGAAGTTGGGGGGCCTTGGCGGCGGAGGGCACCATCTTGAATAAGGGGTAGTCGATGAAGTTTCTATTGGTGGTTTTTATCAACCTGAACGCAAACAACCAGCTAATTCACCATTTTGGCGTGCCTTACGACACCCTGCAGGCCTGCGAGTCCGCCCGACGTCTGGTTCAAAATTCAGAGTGGTACACGGTGCGCACGTCGTGTGCAGTCTATGCGCGTGACCTGAAGTCTCAGATGCCCCAGATCCAGGGGATGTGATCTAGCCCCCGCTCCACATGTTCGTATTCTTGCCCGCCATAAACATTCGCGCGGCAAGAATGCTCGTTGTGTAGAACATCATCTGGCCTTTTTCGTTGTAGACCGCGTAGCGACGGTCAGTCGCGGATATGGTGATTGATTCGAAGTACATGGCGTAGTCTGTAGAAATCCCTTTACGACAGGAATACGGCAAAATTCTGAGATAGGTTTAGTCTAACCTCAAGTTGTTGTCTTGTGAAAGAGTGCGCTATGTCCGATGTTGTCACGCAGCTGAAGTCGTTTTGGGATTCGCGCTATAAGGGCGCTGAGTATGCCTACGGCACCGAGCCCAATGATTATCTTGTTGCTCAGATGGGGTTGATTCCCAAAGGCGGGCGTGTCCTATGCCTAGCGGACGGAGAAGGGCGCAACAGTGTCTTTTTGGCCGAGCAAGGATTCCAGGTTACTGCGGTTGATCTCTCCCGCGAGGGAATCGCGAAGGCGAAGCGACTTGCCGAACAGCGTGGCGTGACCGTGACGTTTATCGAAGCAGATGTAAACAGCGTAGAGATCAAAACGGCCGCCTGGGACGCTATCGTCTCAATCTTTTTGCACCTTCCTCGTAAGCTTCGCCAGGCGCTTCATCAGCGTATTCTGTCGGGGCTCACGCCGGGCGGCATCTATATTTATGAGGCGTACACGATTGATCAGCTTGGCAAGGGAACCGGTGGTCCTAAAGAGCCTCAGGTGTTAGCAGGCCCGAACGAGATCCTCGAAGACTTTCCGCAAGATCGTGTTCATCACTTCTTCGCGGGGGGGCGCCCCATTCATGAGGGACCCCTGCACAGCGGGGCAGGGGCAGTCGCTCAGGTCACGCTAAAAAATTAGCGGGGAATCCCAGTTCTGCCAGGATGGGCGCGTTGTGCTGACCCACGTCAGGAATCGCGTCCATGCGGTAGTCGTACTGGTTGTTCACCCCGGGGGGCAAGAGGGCAGGCAACGCACCAGCAGGGGAATCCACCGTCTGCCAGCGGTCCCGTGCCTTTAACTGAGGATGGGCCCAGACGTCTGCCATGGTGTTGACCTGAGCATTTGCAATGGGCGCTGCCTCTAACCGTGCAATGACCTGCGCGGCGGTCATCTTTCCAAAGACTTCAAGGATGATGGCCTCGAGTGCGGCGCGGTTCTCATTGCGTTTGAAGTTGCTCTCGAATCGCGGATCTGATTTCAGTTCGGGTTTTTCTAGTACCTTGTCGCAAAAGGTCTGCCACTCGCGTTCGTTCTGAAGGCCAAGCATGACGGTCTTGCCATCTCCTGCAGCGAACGGTCCGTAGGGATAGATCGTTGCATGCGACGCAGCGGCACGCGGTGGTGGGGGCGCTCCTTCAAAAGCGTAGTAAAGCGGATATCCCATCCACTCGGTAAGCGCCTCTAGCATCGAGACATCGATACCCGATCCTTTGCCCGTCTTATCGCGAAGCATGAGTGCAGACAGAATATTGGTGTAGGCGTACATGCCTGCCGCGATATCCGCAATGGAGCAGCCTGCTTTGCTGGGTGCTTCAGGTGTTCCTGTGACAGACAGAAATCCCGCCTCGCTCTGAATTAACAGGTCGTAGGCCTTTTTATCCCGATAGGGGCCGTCTTCGCCGTAGCCCGAAATATCGCAGACGATCAGTCGGGAGTGTTTTTGGGCGAGCTGACTGTGAGAGAGCCCCATTCTCGCCGCGGCGCCTGGCGCGAGGTTCTGAATCAGGACATCTGTCTTTTCCAGTAGGCGAGACAGTACTTCCATGCCTTTTGGGTCTTTTAGGTCCAGCGCAAGGCTCTCTTTAGATCGATTGGTCCAGACAAAGTGAGAGGCCAGGCCTTTCACCCGCTGGTCATACCCGCGAGCAAAGTCCCCAACGCCGGGCCGCTCGACCTTAATGACCCGAGCGCCCAGATCGGCGAGTTGGCGCGAGCAGAAGGGAGCGGCGATCGCATGTTCTAGGGAGACGACGGTGATGCCGTCAAGTGGTCGTAGCATAGTGTTCGAGGCTGTTTTTGCGTTGAAGTTACCCTCAATTGTACCGAGCCGAACCGCTTAGCTCCCCTAGATCGGCGTCTCTTTCACGCTCGCGAGGTTAACCTTATTAGTACATGTGGATAATTTTGTATCAGTTAAAACGGTATGCTAAGCTGACTTATCCGTACAAATGTAGGAGATCCTGATGTCTGAAAGGTTTGAAACCCAAGACGACCGAAAGGTGCACCCCCAAGGCGTGGTGCTTCATGAGTACGTTGCAAATGCACTTGCTGACCGTATCCGACAGGGGGAGTGGGGCGTTGGTTCCGCGCTGCCCTCTGAGGCAACGTTCTGTCGGCAGTACGCGGTCAGCAGACACACCTTGCGGCATGCGCTGGCCACCCTAGAAGAGAACGGTCTGATTCTGCGTCGGCAGGGTGCCCCCACGCGGGTGATCTCCCGTCAGCGTCCCAGAAAGTTTATTCAGAGCTTTAACTCGCCCGCAGACATTCTTCGTTACTCGGGGGCAACCTATCGGGTTAACGAGCTACAAGAGTATGTGGAATGCGACGCTGCCCTTGCACCGCTGCTGCAGGCGCCCATGGGGTCTTCTTGGTATCACATTGGCGGCATTCGTCGGGAGCTCAGCACCGATCTAATCCTGTCTTACAACGACATCTATCTGCTTCCGAAGTTTGCAGATCTGGTGAATGAACCCGATCACTCGCATTCCATGGTGTTTGAGCAGATTGAGCGTCGATTTGGAATATCGATAGATCGCGCAGTCGTGGATATCTCTGCAACCGGCGCGAGCCCTCAGATGGCGAAGTCGCTGCAGGTTCCCCGGGGTACCCCTTGCCTAGTCGTGATTCGGCGATACTTCGACTCGAGCGGTAATCCGTTTGAGGTCTCGGTCAGCCATCATCCGGAAAACCGTTTTGTTTACAGCATGGAATACCGCAATAGCGCCTCGAAGGGCGCCTAACTTTTTGGAGTGAGTTGATGCCTGTTATTGAATCCGTCTCGGTCACTGCGTGTGAGATTTCACTCGATCATGTGACATCCTTTTCTACGCGAACCGTCTCATCACGTCACTATGGCTTAGTCAAGGTACGTTCAGTCGATGGTCACGAGGGCATCGGTTTTTGCTATGTCGGCAGTCGCGCAGGAAGTCTTGTGAAGGAGGCGGTTGAGCAGCTGCTCGGGCCTTTGCTGATCGGTCAAGAGAGTCGTCAGACGGAAGGCTTGTGGCAGAAGATGTATCAGGAATCGATTCTTCAGGGGCGGTCCGGCTCGGTGATGCGTGGTATTTCAATTCTTGATACGGCGTTGTGGGACTTAAATGCGCGCTCGGTTGGCCTTCCTCTGCATGACTATCTGGGCAGCCTGCATCGCGAATCTGTCATGGCTTATGCCAGTGGCGGTTATTACCTGGATGGCAAGACCCCTGCAAAGCTTGGTGAGGAAGTCGCCGGCTACGTTGCCAAGGGATTTAAAGCGGTCAAGATCAAAACGGGTCGACTGTCACCGAAAGAGGAAGAGGCGCGCATTGCTGCCGCACGCGATGCGATTGGTCCCGATGTCTATCTGATGCTCGATGCCAACAATGCCTGGTCAGATCTACCGACTGCACTGGAATACATGCGTCGATTCGAGCCCTATGATCCGTATTGGATCGAGGAGCCGTTTTCACCGGACGCGATTGATCTTCACGCGCGTCTGGCAAGTCGCACCAGCGTGACTGTCGCGACCGGTGAGATTGAAGTGGGTCGTTGGCGCTTTCGGGAATTGATTGACGCGGGCGGCGCCGAGATCCTCCAGGCAGACGCCGCGGTATGCGGTGGGATCAGTGAGTGGCGCAAGATCGCCGCCCATGCGGACTCTCGCGGTGTCACGGTGAGTCCGCATTGGTTTCATGACCTACACGCGCCGCTGGTGGCCGCCACACCCAACGCACGATTTGTTGAGTTTTTCTTAGACGACCAGGTCTTGAACTTCCGACGTCTCGTGGATAATCAGCTTGGGTTTAAAAACGGTCATGTCGTACTTCATCAGACGCCGGGTCTTGGGTTCGGTTTTGATGAGGCGGCGGTGACACGTTACGGCGGGCGTTGGACCGTCATTCGCGCCTGATCCGCGTTCAACCATTTATCGAAAGCGATCGTTCTATGAGCAGTCATCCACAGGATTCCTCAGCCGATTCTAAGAAGTCTGCGTTTCGGCCCTTAAAGCCCATGCCCGCGATGATCTTCGCGAGTCGTTGGCTTCAGTTACCGCTCTACCTTGGGTTGATCGTCGCGCAGGGTGTTTACGTGGTGCTCTTCATCCAGGAGCTCATGCACCTTGTGCCGATCTTGTGGGATCCGAATGCCTTGGCGAATACGGCTTCGATCATGGGAATTAAGGCTGTCAGCAAAGAGATTGTGGTGATGCTGATGGTCCTGTCGCTGATTGATGTGGTGATGATCTCGAACCTCCTGATCATGGTGATCATCGGGGGTTACGAGACCTTCGTCTCCAGGCTGGATCTCGAGGGACATCCTGATCAGCCTGAATGGCTGTCTCATGTGAACGCGAATATTTTGAAAGTGAAGCTTGCAACGGCCATCATCGGCATTTCATCGATCCATCTGCTGAAGACGTTCATTTCAGCAGATTCGATGTCGGATAAGGCGTTACTCTGGCAGACGATCATCCATACAACCTTCATCCTCTCTGCAATTAGTATTGCCTGGATCGACCGGTTGCTCAGTCACTCCGTTCCGCAAGAGAAACACTAGTCTTTTGTGTTTTTCTGAAACCAGTCGCTTTGCTCGTAATGTTTACGGGCAAAGCGAAGGGTCACCAGCAAAATAGCCGCAGCCGGCAGTGCCAGCAGAACGCCGAAAAAGCCGAACAGGCTCCCGAAAAACAATAAGGCGAAGATCACCGCAACTGGGTGGAGTCCAATGCGATCGCCAACTAGCTTGGGGGTGAGGAAAAAGCTCTCCGCGATCTGGCCAACGGCATAAATCGCCAAAACCGCCACCAGCGGCATGCTCGGCCCAAATTGCAGTAAAGCGGAGATCACCGCCAAGGCCAGACCGACGCCAAAGCCGATATAAGGGATGAAGATCGCCAGTCCCGTCAGGATACCAATCGCGATTCCGCCTGCCATGCCGACCAGGTGTAATGCCGTGGCGTAATACACGGCAAGGACCAGCATCACCACCAGTTGCCCACGAAGATACTGAGACAACAAATGATCACATTCCTTCGCCAGCTGCGTGACGGTCTCGCGATATCGCGGCGGCACGAGCTGAGCTAACCTTGAGAAAAAGGCCATCCAGTCAACGATCAGGTAGAACACCACAAATAAGATCAGGACCAAGGCACCGATTACAGCAAAAAACGACTGGGTCGATGCGAGAGCGGTTCCTAGAATTTTTCCCACCATGGCATCAGCGTTTGCTGAAAACTGAGCCGAGGCACGCTCAACGAGTTGAACCTTGAGCTGTTCCCAGTTCAGGTCAATATCCCATCGTGCGAGTTGTGGACCTAGCCAAACCTGACTCTTTTCCAGCCAGCTTGGAAACTGGGATCGAATCAGGGGGATTTCTCGGCTGGCAACACTCATCATCAGGATCAGCAGACCCACGGCAGCGGCAATACCTGTGACGACGGCGGTCAGGGCAGCCAGTGCCCGGGGCACGCGAAGTCGGTACAGCGCCTCGGCAAGGGGCTCAAGGATGTAGGCCAGTATGACCGCGGCTAGAAATATAGATAAAAGAGTCAGCATATCGCCCGCATTTTTGCATGACCGGCTGTCGCTGGTAGTCTTATGCCCACTATGAACAAACAAAAACCCTCCCGTCCGCAGGTTCCGCCTACGGCAGACCTTTGTGATGCCAATGAAGAAGCCCTGAAGACCGGTGCGCTTCGCGTGCTTCCCCCTGTTTTCCAAAACTACGGGGGCGAGCCGTCAATCGCTGGTCCCATCGCTACCCTAAAGGTTTTCGAGGACAACGCCCTGGTCCGTCAGACCCTTGAAAGTCCTGGAAAGGGCCGGGTTCTGATGGTGGATGGCGGGGGAAGCGACCGCTGCGCCCTTGTTGGCGGGAACCTGGCCTTATTGGCTGAAAAAAATGACTGGGCCGGGCTCGTCGTAAACGGCTGCGTCCGGGACATCATGGAGCTTGCTGACGCCCCGGTGGGTATCTGGGCGATGGCCTCGCATCCCCGTAAACCGGCCCGTGAGGGCATTGGGTCGAAAGAGATTCCGATAGATATGGCAGGCGTTCTGGTCCAGCCTGGTCAGTGGTGTTACGCCGATGCTGACGGAATCCTGGTGAGCGATAAAAAACTGACCTAGCCCAGCAAGACTGGTCAAAAATTTACCAGTCCAGGGCAACCCTTGTTGTTTCAATCTTGTGACGATTTTGGGACTGACTTTTCCACAAAACCTGTGGACAACTCTTCGGTCAGTTATCGACTTTTGGTTTGACTTTTAAAAAAGATTTATGGCGGTGACTCGAAAAACTGGTTACGACGAATCATCGATTCGTGTGCTCAAAGGACTTGAGCCGGTGAAGCAACGGCCGGGAATGTACACCCGTACCGAGAACCCTTTACACATTATTCAAGAGGTGATTGATAACGCGGCCGACGAAGCACTCGCAGGCTATGCGACATCGATCACGGTGATCTCACATCAAGATGGGAGCATCAGCGTGACCGATGACGGTCGCGGGATTCCAATCGGAAAACATCCGGAAGAGAAAGTTCCAGTCGTTGAGATTGTGTTCACACGATTGCATGCGGGAGGAAAGTTTGATAAGGGGTCGGGTGGTGCCTATGCCTTCAGTGGCGGACTGCATGGTGTTGGTGTCTCGGTGACGAATGCGCTTTCACAACGGCTAGAGGTCACCGTCTGGCGCGACGGTGGGGAACACCGCATTGTGTTTGCAGGCGGCGAGGTGATCGAGTCGCTGAAAAAGACGGGTGCCTCGAGCGGCCGAAACGGCACCCAGGTGCGGGTCTGGCCTGATGCGAAGTATTTTGACGACGCGACCGTGCCGGTCGCTGAACTGGCACGCAGCCTCAAGGCGCGGGCGGTGTTGCTCCCTGGCGTGACGACCCATCTGCGGATTGAGAAGTCCGGCAAACAAGACTCATGGCAGTACCTTGGTGGACTCAAAGACTATCTGCTCGAGCTCATTGATGGTGAGCTTCCTGTTGTGGATCCATGGCTTGGTGAAGGCTATGTTGGTGCAGGAGACGAGACGTTCGCTGTCGGCGAAGGTGCACAGTGGGCCGTGATCTGGACGGCCGAAGGCGCAACGCCAAGAGAGTCTTTTGTGAACCTGATTCCAACGACAGCAGGGGGCACTCACGAGGCGGGTCTTCGCGAAGGGTTGTTCAGTGCTGTGAAGGGATTTATCGAACAACACAATCTGCTCCCGAAGGGTGTGAAGGTGCTGCCGGAAGATGTGTTTTCTCGAGTAAGTTTTGTGCTCTCCGCAAAGGTATTAGATCCGCAGTTCCAAGGTCAGACAAAAGAAAAACTGACAAGCCGTGATGCGCTTCGTCTTGTCGCCAATCAGGTGCGCGCCCCCCTAGAGCTGTGGCTGAATCGTGACCTTGACTCGGCACGAAAGATCGCTGACCTCGCGATTCGCGCGGCGCAGAGTCGTGTTCGTTCTGCGCAGAAAGTCGAGAAGAAAAAGGGCTCTGGCGTAGCGGTGCTGCCCGGTAAGCTTACGGACTGCGAGTCGACGGACATTGCCCGTAATGAGCTTTTTCTTGTTGAGGGCGATTCGGCTGGGGGATCGGCCAAGATGGGCCGTGATAAGGAGTTTCAGGCGATCCTGCCGCTACGGGGCAAGGTGCTCAATACCTGGGAAACGGAGAAGGAACGACTTTTTGCCAATGCAGAGGTCCATGATATTTCCGTGGCCCTAGGCATCGACCCACATGGGATTTCCGAGACGGTGGAATGGTCCAACCTTCGTTACGGCAAGATCTGTATTCTCTCGGACGCTGATGTGGATGGTTCCCACATTCAGGTGTTGCTCTTAACGTTGTTCTTGAAGCACTTTCCACAGCTGGTGGAAAGGGGGCATGTGTTCGTTGCACGCCCACCGCTCTTTCGCGTGGATGTCAACGCAAGTGGGAAGCGGCCTGCGCGAAAGATCTATGCCCTTGATGAGGGTGAGCTCACCCACGTCCTAGATAAGTTAAAGCAAGAAGGCTTGAAAGAGACCGCCTGGAGCATCTCCCGTTTCAAAGGCTTGGGGGAAATGAGCGCAGAGCAGCTCTGGGAGACGACGCTAAATCCCGATACGCGCAGGCTATCGCTTCTGGGCTATGGCAGTGTGGACCCCACCAATACAGCAAAGCGATTCCATCTCCTGATGGGCCGCTCCGAGGCAGCATCTCGCAGGGCGTGGCTTGAAGAAAAGGGCCATGAGGTCGAGGTAGACGTGTAATGACGACAAAAAAATCAAAAGAAGATCTTGTAACCCCAGATCTATTCGACTCTGCACAAGAGCTTCCCGCCGACGCGAGGCCATCTGGGATTTCGTTTGACGGGGAGGCGCTGACGCTCGCGGACTTTGCTGAACGCGCGTACCTCGATTACGCCGTATCGGTCGTTAAGGGTCGTGCGCTCCCGGATCTGACGGATGGGTTGAAACCCGTTCAGCGCCGCATTTTGTATGCGATGCATCGGATGTCGCTCTCCGTATCGGCAAAGCCCGTGAAGTCAGCCCGCGTGGTGGGCGATGTGCTTGGTAAATACCATCCTCACGGCGATCAGTCTGCTTACGATGCCCTGGTTCGACTGGCACAGGGATTTTCGGTGCGCTATCCGTTAATTGATGGCCAAGGTAACTTTGGCTCACGCGATGGCGATGGCGCGGCAGCGATGCGATACACCGAGGCCCGTCTGACGGCGTTTGCTTCGCTACTCCTCGATGAGATCGACGAGGGAACGGTTGATTTTGGACCGAACTATGACGGGTCCTTCACCGAGCCGTTGCGTCTTCCCGCGCGGCTACCGGTAGTGTTGCTGAATGGTGCGTCCGGCATTGCGGTCGGTATGGCAACCGAGATTCCTCCGCACAACCTGACAGAGGTTGCTGCGGCCGCCATTGCCATGATTGAAAAGCCTGGGCTGACCGATGAGGCACTGGCGAAGCTTATTCCCGGACCCGACTTCCCGGGGGGTGGGCAGATCATCTCGAGTGCCGAGGAGATTACCCAGGCCTATCAGACGGGTCGGGGTTCCTTAAAGACGCGTGCCCGATGGACGATTGAGGAAATGGCCCGGGGGCAGTGGCAGGTCGTTGTTCACGAGCTTCCGCATGGGGTTTCGTCACAACGCGTGCTTGAGGAAATTGAAGAGATCACGAATCCGAAGGTCAAGACCGGTAAGAAGAGCCTGTCTGCGGATCAGCAACAGTTGAAGTCACTCATGCTTGGTGTGCTGGATACGGTTCGAGACGAATCGGGTAAAGATGCGCCCGTTCGGCTGGTGTTTGAGCCGAAGTCATCGCGTCAGGATCGCGATGAATTTATCCGGGTGCTACTTGCACACACGCCACTTGAAAGCTCGGTAGCGATGAACCTGGTTGCGGTGGACTCCGGCGGACGTCCCCGTTCACTGTCGCTTCGAGAGATTCTGTCGCAGTGGGTGGACTACCGTATCGCGACGGTCGTCAGACGCACGACGCATCGGCTGGAGCAGGCGCAGCGCAGGATTCACATTCTCGAAGGCCGATCAATTGCGCTGCTTCACATTGATCGCGTGATTAAGCTGATCCGCGAAAGCGATGAGCCAAAGCCAGCGCTGATGAAGTCGTTCGGTCTCACTGATGTTCAGGCGGAAGACATTCTTGAGATTCGTTTGCGTCAGCTCGCGCGGCTCGAGGCGATCAAGATCGAGAAAGAGCTCAGCCAACTCCGGGAGGAGGCCGCGCGTCTGCAGCACCTGCTCGACAACGAAAAGGCCCTGCGACAGTCGGTCGCGAGGGAGATCGCCGCGGATGCCAAGACCTTTGGCGATCCTCGTCGTACCCTGATCAAGGCTGCGGAGAAGACCACAGTAGAGGTTCCCGTCGTCGATGAGCCTGTTACGGTGATTGTCTCGGTGAATGGCTGGGTCCGCTCACGCCAGGGGCATGGCCACGACCCTGAACAGTTCACGTTCAAGACGGGAGATCGGCTCTATGGCACCTTTGAGTGTCGCACTGTGGATACGCTGGTCGCATTGTCATCGACCGGACGAAGCTATTCGATTTCCGTTGGCGGATTGCCGGGTGCGCGAGGCGATGGATCACCGGTGACCTCAATGGTTGAGGTCGAAGCGGGCGCGGTCTTGACCCAGTTTTTTGCGGGATCGCCTGACACCCGATTGATCATTGGAACCCAAAAGGGTCTTGGGTTTATCACGACACTGGAATCCATGCAGACCCGGCAGCGTGCAGGCAAGCAGTTCATGACGATCGAGGAGGGGGATAGCCCCAGCCTGATCCGTCCGGTGGCGGAGGGCGCCAAAGACGTCGCGCTGTTGACACTAAAGGGCCGCCTCTTAGTGATTGCGATTGATGAGGTCAAGGTGCTTCCGACCGGTGGGCGGGGGGTGTCGCTGATCGAGCCAGACGCCAAGGCCGATGGATTGATTGATGCCCTGTCGCTGCCGGCGCGATCCGGCCTGATTCTGCGCGGTCATGGGCGTACCGGCAAACCTACAGAGGAAGGCTTGGACAGCCGAGCCCTAAAACCCTTTGTCGGTAAGCGGGCTCGGAAAGGTCAGCCGTTGGCCACCCGATTCAAGCCAGAGCGTCTGATCTTGCCCTCTTGAAATCCCAGAATTCGGACCCATCTATCGGGTGATCTGATGTTTCACGATCACCCGAATGAAGAGGAACCGAATGCAGAAAGAAACCCTGTCGTTTCAGACCGAGGTGAGGCAGCTGCTTCACCTGATGATCCATTCTCTATACAGCAATCGCGATATTTTTCTCCGTGAGCTGGTCTCAAATGCCAGCGATGCCTGCGATAAATTACGCGTCGAAGCGCTTCAAAAGCCTGAGCTCTACGAGGGCGATGGTGAGTTTCGAATTCGACTTGCAGTCGATAAGGCTGCGCGCACCATCACCATCTCGGACAACGGGATTGGTCTGAGCAAAGAAGAGGCGATCGAGCATCTTGGAACGATCGCCAACTCAGGGACGAAAGAATTTTTTAAAAATCTTACTGGCGACCAGAGTAAAGATAGCAACCTGATTGGTCAGTTTGGCGTTGGGTTTTATTCCGCCTTCATCGTCGCCGATCATGTGACGGTGATCTCGCGTCGCGCCGGGCTGCCGGCCTCCGACGCAGTCCGATGGGAGTCGGATGGAACAGGGGAGTTCAGTGTGCAGTCGGTAGAGCGTGCTGAACGAGGCACCGACGTTATCCTGCACCTGCGCGAGACGCCCACCGATCCTGAGGAAGGGAAAGGGCATGACGACCTGCTCGAGGTCTGGACGATTCGCGAGATCTTGAAACGGTATTCCGATCATGTCGGTATCCCCATCCAGATGAAGCAGCGGGAATGGGACGACAAGAAGTCAGAGTACGTTGAAAAAGATGAATGGGAGACGGTGAACAAGGCGTCTGCCCTGTGGACTCGGTCGAAGTCTGAGATCTCCGACGAAGACTACAAACAGTTTTATCAAGGTCTGAGCTTTGGCAGCGGTGATCCGCTTGCCTGGACGCATAACCGGGTTGAGGGGCGCACCGAATATATTCAGCTGCTCTACCTGCCGAGCAAGGCACCATTTGACCTGTGGGATCGTCAGCAGCGTCATGGACTAAAGCTCTATGTGAAGCGGGTCTTCATCATGGACGACGCCGAACAGCTGCTCCCGTCTTACCTCCGTTTTGTAAGGGGAGTGGTGGATTCGTCTGACCTGCCGCTCAATGTCTCGCGAGAGATCCTGCAGGAAAGCCGTGACATCAAGGCGATCCGAGAAGGATCGACCAAGCGCATCCTTGGCCTCTTAGAGGACCTTGCAAAAGACCGCCCCGAGGACTACGCCACCTTCTGGGCGGAGTTTGGGCAGTGTCTGAAAGAGGGCTTTGGCGAGGATCATGCGAATCGGGAGCGTCTTGCAGGGCTCATGCGGTTTGTCTCGACGGCAGGGGATGGGGATAAGCCCACTGTTGCGTTGAAGGACTACGTTGCTCGCATGAAGCCAGGTCAAGAGAAGATCTATGTGATCACGGCGGACTCGGTTGCTGCTGCGAAGGCGAGCCCGCACCTGGAGGTATTCC
>JACCDS010434774.1_pt1 | contig 41682 bp, 35 predicted proteins | sample 7446441 | NCBI WGS metagenome assembly JACCDS01 (sample SAMN15323445, study PRJNA562643) | freshwater metagenome | isolation source: river surface water | place: USA:Blue River Watershed | collected 2017-08-17 | reverse complement strand
ATGTATCCAAGAAGTCACCACGATTCGGCAACTGTGCGCTCACCAGAGAGGTTTCCAACGTCGCGCGCAAGTCACCAGCAGTCGAGGTCAAGTGACCAAAAACCTCGCGATTTGAGCCCAAACGCTCAGTAAATTGATTTATCTTTTGTGTAACCAGTAATTGCTGTTCAGCGTACTTTTTCTCTAACGCTTGTGAGCGAGCCTCTTCGGCTTGACGGGTTGCTTTAGCTTGAGCCAATAAATTTGCTTGACCCGCTTTATCGCGTGCAAACTCAGCTTCACGTTGCTTATGCTCAGCAGACTCACTGATTTGGGATTTTTTTACCATATCCAACAACTGGTCAAGAGACTGCGCCTTATCTTGCGCGACCGCAAAACTAGCACTCATTACACCAGCAGCAGCGAGCATCAAGCAGCTTTTAACAAACTTCATTTTCATTGTGCTGCCTCCGGAGCCTGAATAGGCATAGTCATAATATCTTTGGTTGCCTGATCACGGGCAATTTTCAAGCCTTTAAGAATTTCACTGTTATAAGACGCATCCAAAGGCAACCACGCTTTTTGAGCGGAATCCCAGTAGCCGCTGGATTGAGCATCTGTAGTTTGATACATCAGAGAAATACGACCAACACGCAGAATGTTAACTTCACGATCCTGCCCGTCTATCGACAAAGTAGTTTTGTACGCTTCGATAGTGCTGCCGTAAGCAGATTCAATTTTGTAAGCTTCGAGCACTTGGCGGAATTTTTCAGATACGGAGATATCAGCGCGATCCTGATTGGTACGCAGCATAGCGATACGATCTTTACGCTCGTCTAGAGAGAAAGGCTTATCCAGAGCTACGAATTGCTCGAGGCTGTCCAGCATACGGAAAATTAATGGCTGAATTTGACGCTCAATTACAGTCACTTTTTCAATAGATTGATCCAGCTCAGTAACCACGGTCAGTTGCTTGGCAACTTGCTTTTCCATTTGGGCGTTGAAAACACGCAGATCGTCGATCAGTTTGTTCTGGCTTTTAAACTCTTGCGTCAGATCGTCAGTTTCCTGAGCCAGTCTGTCGATACGCTTTTGAGACTCTTGCGCCAAAGTTGTTTTGGCTTGGCCCGCCTGGAGCACTGCATCCAGACTTTGATCTGCCATGGCAACGCTTCCCATTAGCGCGCCGGCAGAAAGCATGGTGGTAATAGCCACTGCTTTCAATCGCTGCTTTTTCATAATCCCCCCAACTGGGTTTCAATCAAGTGAGTTTGTGACAACCAGCTGTCACAGACGCGTTATCCACGTAGCCCCAAAAACGGGGCAGCTAAGAACGCCGGCATTGTAATAAGCGCTATCACCTACTTCCAATGATTTATCCTTAAGCTTTTTACGTGTGTATTTTGGTATCAACCCGGTAACACGACATTGCTTTCAATAAGTGCACCGGTAACACAAAAATTCTTTTTAATCTGTGCGCCAACCTTTATTGCTGCACCGGCAGCAATTACGCAGACTCCCTACTCGCTGTTGGCTGCTTTTGAAATACAAGAAACTCATGTGGCAACTCTGCAGAAGCATCGCCCGCCGTTACCGACTCAAGTTTCCATTGCACATCGGACATTTCAGGAAAGAATGCATCCCCTTCACAGTCAATATTGATGCGAGTTAAATACACGGTATCAACGGAATCGAGGGTTGCACGATAAATCTCGGCGCCACCAATAATCACCGCCTCAGCTTTTGCGCCTGCTACTTCAGAGGACACCTTGCCAGCCTCAAGCACCGCTTTCGCAATCGAATCCACAACAATCACTCCTTCGGCCGCAGACCAATCCGGATCACGAGTTATAACTATATTCGTCCTTCCAGGGAGAGGGCGACCAATAGACTCATAAGTCTTGCGCCCCATAATGATGGGCTTACCAAAAGTAACAGCCTTGAAATATTTAAGGTCCTGCGGAAGATGCCACGGCAATTGATTATTGCGGCCAATAACACCATTTCTGGCAGCCGCGACTATGATGGCCAATTTCATGCAGAGTCTTCGCCTTCTTATTTACAACTTATCTATGCCAACAACCAACGAACACCACTAAATGGCAATAGGCGCAACTATACGCGGATGGGGTTGGTAACCTTCGAACTCAAAATCTTGCAGTTCATAGTCGAAAATCGACCCTGGTTTTCGAAGAATTCTAAGTGTAGGCAAGTTTTTCGGTTTGCGTGTTAATTGTTCGTAAACTATGTCGTCTGTAATGTGATTGTTATACAAATGGCAATCACCAAAGGTGTGAACGAAATCCCCCACACCGAGATCACACTGCTGCGCAATCATATGCGTCAACAGGGCATAGCTGGCGATATTAAAAGGGACCCCAAGAAAAAAGTCCGCGCTGCGCTGATAAAGCTGGCAAGACAACTTTCCTTCCGCCACATAAAATTGAAACAGTGTATGACAAGCCGCAAGCGCCATTCGCCCTTGCTTTACATTGTCTTGAGGACTCATTGACTCATCGGGTAAATCGGCCGGATTCCAGGCGCTGACGATGAGTCGGCGAGAATAAGGATTCTTTTTAATCTGCTCAATAACCTGGGAAATCTGATCGATAGTAGAGCCGTCCGGGCAAGCCCAACTGCGCCACTGCTTACCATATACAGGTCCAAGATCGCCGCTTTCGGTGGCCCATTCATTCCAGATACTACATCCACGCTCCTGCAACCAATTCACATCCGTGCGCCCCTGCAGAAACCAAAGTAATTCGACGATAATGCTTTTTAGGTGGACCGTTTTAGTGGTGACCAGAGGAAATCCTTCGTTGAGATTGAAACGCAGCTGACGCCCGAACACCGAGCGAGTCCCCGTACCAGTGCGATCACCGCGCTGAATCCCGTTTTCAACCACATCCCGCATTAATTCAAGATATTGTTTCATTCGCTCAAATTCGCTCTCTAAATTTTCTTACACTTTTTGCGATTGCCCGGATTTAGCCGCAAACCCGTAGGCATAAATAATCAAGCCAACACCTAATACAAACATAGGCACACAGAGCAGCTGCCCACGCGTCATCCAACCCAACAAATCAAACCCTATTCCCTGATCCGGTTCGCGCACAAACTCTACGCCGAAACGGAACAGCGAATAACCAATTAAAAACACACCTGAAGTCGCACAACGGGGTCTTGGTTTGGCTGAAAACCAGAAAACAATGATGAAAAGAACCAGCCCCTCAAGAAATGCCTGATAAAGCTGGCTTGGGTGGCGCGCAACACCAACGGGGTCCATAGCTTTCGGGAACACCATCGCCCAAGAAACGTCGCTTACACGCCCCCAGAGCTCCTGACCAATAAAATTACCCATGCGACCAAAGCCCAAGCCCAACGGCACTATAGGTGCGACAAAATCCATCACACTGGTAAACGGGCGATTAATTCGACGGGAATAGATAACCATCGCCACTATGACGCCGATTAAGCCGCCGTGAAATGACATACCGCCCTCCCATACACGCAACAGCCATAGAGGGTCTTGTAGCCACTTGTCAAAGTTATAGAAAAGCACATAGCCACAACGCCCTCCGAGGATGACCCCGAAAGCGCCATAGGTAATTAAATTTTCAACCTGCACCTTGGTCACCGGTGAGTTCGGCATCCGAGTCCGATAAACCGCAATTAGCCAGGCGCTCAGAAAGGCCAGCAGATACATAACGCCATACCAGTGCACGCTCAACGGGCCAAGCGTGACATTGCCGAGATGTATGGGGTCTTTGAGCAACGTAAAGGCAACAGGATTGATATCTGGGTACTGCAGCATAAACACCTGAAAATCTAACTAACGCTTGAAGCGACATTATGGCGCAGTTTTATGACCGCACCGAGAAAGTAAATGTAAAGGGAGTCATTTAATTACTATCGGAAGTTACCGGACGAATCAATCGGGTTAGGCCAGTGTCACGCAGCTCGCGCTCAATGTGCTCACGAATCTGATCGCCATTTGACATACGCATCACCTCTGCCAACAACTGCTTGGCACGCGCAAAAGTGATTCCGCGAATCACTGATTTAACCTTGGGCAGGTTGGTAGCGTTCATGGACAACACATCAAATCCCATAGCCATCAATAAAATTGCCGCACCAGGGTCGCCCGCAAGCTCACCACAGATACTGACGCTAATACCCGCATCGTGTGCGGCATAGACAATGTATTGCAACGCACGCAGGACCGCCGGATGGAACGCCTGGTACAAATCCGCCACCTGCGCATTATTGCGATCCACCGCCAGTAAATACTGGGTAAGGTCATTGCTGCCCACTGATAAAAAATCTACCCGGCGCGATAACTCAGGAGCAAGGTAAACCGCCGCGGGAACCTCGATCATCACCCCGACTTGGGGCTTACGCACGCGATAACCCTCCTCCAGCAATTCCTTGTACACCCTGGCGATTAACGCCCGTGAGGCTTCTACTTCCTGCATATTGGTAATCATCGGCAGAAGAATACGCAAATTATCCAAGCCTTCACTGGCTTTGATCATTGCGCGAATCTGCGCGAGGAAAATTTCCGGGTGATCCAAGGTAACTCGAATGCCGCGCCAACCAAGGAAAGGGTTGTCCTCCTCTATTGGGAAATACGGCAGCGCTTTATCGCCACCAATATCGAGGGTGCGCATAGTGACAGCATGAGGGGCAAATGCCTCCAACTGCTCCCGGTAGATCGAACGCTGCTCCTCCTCGCTAGGGAAGCGATCGCGCAACAAGAACGGCACTTCCGTCCGGTAAAGGCCGACACCTTCCGCACCGCGCTCCAACGAGCGAACCACGTCCGCCATTAGGCCGGTATTCACATGTAGCGGCAGGCGATATTTATCCGGTGTTTCACAGGGCAAGTTTTTCAAGGCCTCCAGCCCTTTTACCAGCGCCTGCTCTTCTAAATATATAGCCTTGTAATGTTTGCGCAATTGCGGATTGGGGTCGCAATAAACAGCGCCTTTGTAACCATCAACAATAATTGGACGACCATCGATTTGGGTAAAAGGCAGATCCACAGCGCCCATTACCGTGGGAATATCCATCGCCCTGGCCAAAATAGCCACATGCGAGTTGGATGAGCCTTGCACAGAAACCAATCCAGCGAGCTTTTCTTTGGGAATCTCGCCCAGCATGGAAGCTGTCAACTCCTCACCAATTAAAATAGTTTTGTCCGGATAGACGCGAGCCTTCTGGTTGGACTCTTGCAGATACTCCAACACCCTTCGTCCCAAATCACGCAAATCGGTAGCGCGCTCACGCAAGTAAGGGTCATTCATACTATTGAATATACTTTCATGTTCCAGAATGACCTCGCTCCAGGCATAAGCAGCCACAGCGCCTTTACGAATCCTTGCCACCACTTCGCCGCCAAGTGACGCATCATCCAGCATGGCTAAATAGGCATCAAAAAGCGCCTGCTCTTCACGATTAATTCGCTCTTTGAGCTTAATCCCTAGCGTTTTTATATCCTCGCGCACAGCAATAAGGCTACGCTGAAAAAAATCTATTTCTGCATCAACATTTTTACAAACCTGATAGGGTACTGAGCGCAAATCCGCCGATGGGGCGATTACCACCGCTTCCCCTATGGCAATCCCCGACGCCCCCGAAACCCCAACAAACTTGGACTGACTTGCCTTGTCACCAACAGGAATTACACCGCCGGTAGCCTCGGCATGGGCAATTACTCCCGCCAACTGAGCAGACATGGTTACCAAAAATGCTTCTTCACCTTCATCAAAGCGACGCTGCTCCACTTGCTGAACTACCAGAACCCCCAGCACTTTTCGATGGTGAATAATTGGAACACCAAGAAATGAGCTGTAGCGCTCTTCCCCCGTCTCCGGGAAATATTGATAGCTTGGATGAGCCTCTGCATGCTCAAGGTTGATAGGCTCCTCACGTACCACAACTCGCCCAACGAGCCCCTCACCTGCCCCCAAGCGAACCTTCCCCACCGCATCAGCGTTAAGGCCGTCAGTCGCCATAAGTACATAGTCGCCTTTCGGGTCGCGCAGGTAGACCGAGCAAACATGCGTTTTCATCGCCTGCTTCACGCGCGCCACAATAATCGCCAGCGCGCTCTTCATGTCGCGCGCAGCGTTTACTTCCTGAACTATGGAACGCAATGAGTTCAACATGAGACTTAAGGCTCGAATTAATTACCGGCTATCTGGCCGCTATTTTGATTTTTTTAGCGAGCACTGGGGGCTCGCCCCTCAAGCTGCGCATGGAATAGTGATAATTCCTTCAACGCGCGGCGATAAACATCACGCTTGAATGAAACAACTTTCCCTAATGGATACCAGTAACTTACCCAGCGCCAATCATCAAACTCAGCTCGACCACCATTATCCAGGCTGACTTTATTGTCATCACTCAACAAACGGAGCAGGAACCACTTTTGTTTCTGTCCCACACACAATGGCAGGGAGTTATGCCTGACCAAACGATGCGGCAATCGGTAGCGCAGCCAGCCGCGCGTGCAAGCGAGGATCTGAACATCTTGTTGACGCAAACCAATTTCCTCATGTAACTCTCTAAATAATGCCTGCTCGGGAGTTTCGTTGGCGTTGATGCCACCTTGAGGAAATTGCCACGCGTCCTGTCCGCCAACCCGGCGCGCCCACAACAGCTGTCCCTGGTCATTGGTTAATATGATGCCCACATTAGGGCGGAATCCGTCTGAATCTATCACAAGGAATTGTCCATAAATAAAGAGTTTGGCTGCAGGAAATGACAGAGGCATCGATAAATGCGGGCATATTCCTCAAAACAGCGTTTTCCGCACTATATCAGTCCTATTCAAAGCCGCAACCCTGAATCATGGATAAAACATTGAGCCTGTTTGTCGCGCCAGCTATCCTAGCGACCCTGCCGCTGCAGCAATCCGCTGCTCACCCGGCGTTTGCGACTTTTACCGAGAGGACTTATCGTGGCCTTGGCGATTTTTGATTTGGACAACACCCTGATAGCAGGCGACAGTGACCACAGCTGGGGAGTCTTCCTGGTGGAAAAACAATTAGTTGATGCCGAAGCTTATCGCCTTGCCAACGACAAGTTCTATGCAGATTACAAAGCAGGCACCCTGGATATTCGCGCCTACCTTCAGTTTTCCCTGGCACCGTTGGCTCGCCACTCACAGGAAGAGCTTCAGGCCTTGCACAACGAATTCATGGCCAAACATATCGAGCCATTGATGCTGGCCAAAGCAGAAGCCCTACTGCGAAAACATCGTGAGCAGGGTGACCATTTATTGATTATTACCGCCACCAATGGTTTTGTAACTCGCCCTATCGCCAAACGCCTGGGCATAGCAGACATATTAGCCACTGACCCGGAACAAATTGATGGCCGCTTTACCGGCAACTTTGTGGGCACACCCTGCTTTCAGGCAGGTAAGATTACTTATTTGCAAGAGTGGCTCAAGTCGAACCAGCATTCCTTAACGGGATCCTACTTTTATAGTGACTCCATCAATGACTTACCGCTGCTGGAGCAAGTGGACAACCCGGTTGCGGTCGACCCGGATGAGCGATTAACCAACATCGCTCGTGAACGCAACTGGCCAATCCTGAGTCTGCGCGACTAATCTCACAAACTCGGGAGGCACTTGGTATTACGCAAGATACACCCGCGCAAATACCGCCTTGAGGTAATCAGTCTCAGGAATAGCCGGATGAACTGGATGATCCGGCCCCTGCCCCCCCTGACCAATAATTTGCACGTGACGATCCAAATGGCGACCTGCAGCACGTACAATTTCCAACAAAGTATCCTTGCCAAGATGCATCGAACAGGACGCTGAAACCAGCAATCCATCTCGCCCCAACAAACGCATCCCCAGCTCGTTAATATGGCGATAAGCCGCTTCGCCAGCCTTTTGATCCTTGCGTTTCTTGATAAAGGCCGGCGGATCTAAAACCACCACGTCAAAACGCTCATCATTGGCAATGAGCTCTTTCAGCACGTCAATCGCCTTACCCTGGATCGCAGCAACGCGATCTTCAACACCATTTAACTGGGCATTTTCCAATACCGCGTCGGTAGCCGCTTCAGAGGCATCAACACAATACACCTCACTTGCACCAGCAACTGCTGCTTGAATTCCCCAGCCGCCAATATATGAAAACACATCCAGCACGCGTTTACCCTGCACATACTGCTGCAACTGGGCGCGGTTAACACGGTGATCATAAAACCAACCGGTCTTTTGGCCGCCTTGAACCGGCGCCAGAAAACGGGTGTTGTTTTCGATCAACTCAACTTTTTCCGGAACCTCACCGTAGGCGACGTGTGTATACTCGGGGAGGTTTTCCAGCTCCCGCGCGCTGTGCTCATTGCTGAGTAAAACGCCAGAAGGTTCCAAAACCTGTACCAAAGCAGCAACAATGTCCTCTTTTACCGCTTCCATTCCCGCACCAGCAATTTGCACCACCAAATAATCACCAAAGCGATCCACCACCAACCCCGGCAGTAAATCCGCATCACCGTAAATCAGGCGATAGAAGGGCTCATCGAACGCAAGTTCACGCAATGACAACGCCTGTTTGATACGATGCACCAGAAGCGATTTATTAAGCGGGTACTTTTCATCGCGACTAACGAGGCGCCCGCAAATCAAGCCTGTGGGATTTATAAGGGCAATGCCTAGCGGCTTGCCGTTATGAGCCGTAACCAGCGCCTGCTGCCCCATCTCAAAAGATTTGAGTGGCGACTTTTCCACCTCCACTTCATTGCTGTAAATCCATAAATGGCCCAGCTTTAAACGCCGATCCGCTTGGGGCTTGAGAACAAGAACAGGAAGACTCATGAAAAAACACTCAATAAGAAAAAAGTGCACGAATTATAAGGCTTGCGCGACCAGTAGACAGAAATAAAAGTAGCGTAAGATCAAAATGCGCCAAAAGAAGGAGCCTTGCGCCAGTTAAAATGCCAAGAATTACACAAATATCAGGAGTTTTGCGCAGCAGCGCGCGTTTTTTGAACGCACAGGACTTTATCATTGAAGGGATATGAGCTAACGTTAGCCTTGGTCACAAGTGTCAATAAGCTCAAGAGCTTAGCAACGTTTCTTTATGCCATTTATATCATTGAATTCAATACCAGCCGCCGGGGCTAACATCATCAACGGTCGGTAACCCAGGAAGACGCCATGCATACCCTAAAAACAACGAAGATCGTCAGTGCAGTATTTATAAGCCTTGTGCTATCCGCCTGCGGTGGCGGCGCAAGCTCCCCGCTGGACCCCAAGGGCAGTTCCAGCAGCCTAAGTTCCGGCGCTGTGGATACCACCTCCCCCAAGGCCATCGGATATGGTTTTGATAGCAGCTTTACTAAAGGGCAGATAGGGGTAAGCATCGGTGATGCAGCGCTGTCTCCCGGAGGATCGACCAACTTAACAGTCAATATCGTTAGCTCCACGAACACCTTGGCAGCTACCCCGGTGCAAATTACGTTTAACTCCCCTTGCATTGCCTCCGGTGAGGCCAAACTTACCGTAGGAACAACCACGACCAACGTTGTCACGTCCTCTTTTGGTGAAGCAACCATTAAGTACACTGCAAACGGTTGCTCAGGTGCCGATCAGGTTACTGCGACTGCAGTTATCGACAACAAGCAAGAAGTTGCGCGCACGACACTGAACATCTCCCCCGACACGATCCTGGCGATAACCCCGATTGATCCGGTGGTAGATCAAATTAGCCTTAAGGGTACTGGGGGGCAGGAAACTGCAGTCATAAGCTTTACAGTAACCGGAATCACCGGGGCACCAATTAAAAACGTTTTGGTAGATTTTAGCCTGAGCGCCCAAGGCGGCGGCGCCAGCTTGGGCGGTCTGGCATTGGTTAACTCTGAAGCCTTGAGCGATAAAAACGGTATGGTCTCAACCACCGTACAAGCAGGAAACGTTGCAACTTCCGTTGTGGTAACAGCAAAAACAAGATCAGGCAATATTGCGACACAATCTAAAAAGCTAATTGTGTCTACGGGCATTCCAGATCAAGATAGTTTTACCCTAGGCGCGAACGATCACTACCCCATGGCGTGGAATCACAATGACATCCAATCGACATTTACTGTGCAATTGGCCGATGCCTTTAACAACCCGGTTAGTGATGGCACCGCCATCTCTTTTACGACCGAAGGCGGGGCGATTGATGATGCCTGTACAACACTGAAAGGCAAGTGCTCGGTGGTATGGCGCAGCCAAAATCCAAGACCGATTCGCAACAGTTCTAACAACTCTGTTGATCGGTTGCTTTGCGTAAATGCTGGCGGCTTAACTTTTGTAGCTGATTACGCGAACTGCACTAAAGAAAGGGCAGGAAGAGTGACGGTATTGGCCCACGCAATTGGCAATGAAAGCTTTATCGATGCCAACGGTAATGGCCTGTACGATTTTGGTGCTGACGTTTTCAAAACTCACGAAGACTACCCCAGCGGCAATATCGAATGTGATAAAAATGCCCCGTTGGCGTCATCTCAAAAATTATCTAACTCTCCTCAGCTACCCTGTGATGATCTGGTAGAGGCCTACCTAGATCGAGACGAAAGCGGCACTCATGATAACGATGAGCCGTTTGTTGATGCGAATCTGGATGTAAATTACTCATACGAAAATGGAATCTATAACGGCATCCTGTGTCGCGATGGTGACGCCAAATGTACAAAAGAAAAGGTCACTATTCGTCAAGAATCAATTTTAATTATGGTGAGCGATGGCATGCTGATGGGAACAAGTGGTTTCCCATATCTTGCAAATACAGTCTCTTTGGACGCGCGCCCCAACAGCACTTCATCTTCGTCGAGCGCTAGCAGCTCCGTCGCTGGCACCTATACTGCAACCGCTTTCTTCTGGGTGGCGGACCAAAATGGCAATGGTGCACCAGGAAAAACTACGCTGAAACTGGACACGTCATCGCTGAAGAATGCAACGGCAAAACTAACAACAGAAGGGCCACTCGCCAATTCCCAAGACCCGACTTACGTCGAGGTTCGCTTTTTTTCCGATGATTCAGGAAATAAACCAACCGGATTTGTTCAAGTACTAGTTACCTTTCCAACTCCGACTGGAGACATAACATATTCCGACTTCATCAATGTTAATTAATGAAGCCAAAAGCAAAACATGAGGGCGCGCAAGCGCCCTTTTTTATTTCCCGTTACTGTGCGCACACCAAATAGCACAAACCTGAATCTGATTTGCGAGGCAGAGATTTCTCGTGACGAGCGAATAGATAGCGAAATGTCGCGCACGCATGAATCACCTGCGCAAGTACCCTCAAGGCAAATGTTTCCTGTAACGCAAAAAACAAAAAGCCAGCTTTGCTAGAGCTGGCTTAAACAAAAACTGTCTACTTATATCAGGAAGAGCCATTATCAATTTTCGGCTGCAAATTAATTTACTCACCCCGATTACTTCAAATTAACTATAGAGCCTTTTCCGGCCCCAAAGGCTTCATCATTAGAATTAACTTTGGCAATAACGTCAACGAACCTACAATCGCCATAAACATCGCGAATGCCGTTAACACGCCAAAATAAATCGACGGAATAAATTGCGAAAGCATCAGGATAGAGAAACCCACCACAATGGTAACGGAGGTGTAATACATAGCACGGCCGATCGACGCGTGCGAGCGATGCATAGCTTCGACGTAACTACCGGTGTGTTCAAATTCAACGCGGAAGCGATAAAAGTATTGGATTGCCTGGTCCACACCAACGCCCACTACTATTGCCGCAATAGTTGTAGTCATCATATCCAGCGGAATACCTACCAAGCCCATCGCACCTAACACTGTGCTAGCCGCGAGCATGTTCGGCAAAATCGCGATGATGGCAATCTTGATCGAACGAAAGAGTGCCACCATCATTAACATAATGGCAAAAAAGACCACGCCGATAGTAGCGATTTGTGAATGGAATAAACTCGCCAGCATATTGTTATACAACACCAACATGCCGGTGAAATGCACTTGATCCTGTTTAAAACCGCCATCCGTTTCCGCGTATTGACGAATACGCGCTACTAATTCAGCACGCTTTAAATTGGGCGTAGTTTCGATAATACGCATGGTAACGCGAGTCTGTTGCAGCTCATCAATCAAATAGGGTTTGATCAGGAAGTTTTTAATGTCGTCAGAGAGCATGTTGCGCAACACATTTAGCTCAAAATCGTTCAACTTTCCCTTATTAATATCGTGCGCCAATTGATAGACAGTAGCGAGCGACTGCACCTTACCTATTTCAGGCTGAGCTTCAAGAAATTCATGCAACTGTTTTATTTGATCCAGGCCCGCGACACTAAACCAATAGCTCTGAGCACTGGGCGCAGCCGTTGAATCATCTGCAAACGCGTCTTCATCCATTTCCGCAAAAGGGTCTTCTTCATCAGTTGCGGCTGCTTCAGGGGCAGGAGCCTCGGCAAACGGATCCTCCGCATCCAGCACTTCATCACCAGTGGCTTCTGGCGCTGCAGCGGGTGATTCTGATTCAACCACTTCCAGAGTATTTTTTTCGGCATCCAGAACAATATCCAGCGTAACTGTACCGCCCAATTGGCGATCAATAACACTCAACCCCTGATGAATTTCACTATCCTCTTTAAAGTAATCAACAAAGCGGTTTTCCACCTGCAGCTTACTAATGCCCCAGGCACTAATGAGCGCCGCCAGAAGACTTACCAGCAAAATTTTACCGCCGTGGAATTCAGCGAGCTTGGAAAACTTCACCGTGAGCGCCGCAGAATTGTCGCCACGATCTTTTGGCTGACCTTTGGGCAGAATCATCAACCCTGCGGGTAAAATCACAAATACCAGAATAAAACCAACACACAAACCTATGGTCATCATCCAGCCAAAATCGATCACCGGGCGAATACCGCTCATTACCAATGACATAAACGCAACAATGGTCGTTAACGCCGAATACAAACAGGGCACCACCATGTCGCGCACGGTTTGCATCACCAAATCTTCCTGCTCGGCATCCGGGTCTGCCGCGTGAATTTCGCGATAACGCACGACAACATAAATGGCAAATGCAAATACCATAATTAGCAGCAAAGCAACAAAGTTGGATGAGATTACTGTCATGCGCCAATCAATCCAGCTCAACCAGCCGAGCATCATAACCACTGACATCAAGCAAGTAGTTAAGGGCAAAACCACGAAACGCCATTGGCGAAATAAAAACGCCAACATAAAAATCATAAAGGCGATAAGAGCACCACCAAACACCACCAGATCACTTTTAATGTAAGCGATCATATCAGTGGTAATCATGCTCACACCGCCCAGGAAAATTTGCGCGCGGTCTCTATATTTGGCCGCAATGCCACGCACAATTTCTACTCGCGCGGCATCTTGGGCAGCGCTGGCCGTACGATAGGCAAGAAACTCTGCCGACACCTGCTCCAGCTCATGTTGCTCCTGTACAGACAGCCCTTGCGTATCGCGCTTCAACCGCAATGCATCGCGCGTCCGCGCCATTTCAATGTATTGATTATTAACTTTTAAATTCAGCAGCAACGCCGTGGTAGTTCCATCTTTGCTGAGCAAGGTATCGCGATAAATTGGGCTATTTAAAAATTCGTCTTTTGCCATAGCACGATCGACATCCGGCGTAAGCAAGGTGCGCGTCGATTCTTTTTGCTCCGCAAGCGGACGCATGGGGCTGTACAGCAGGGGCACATCTATCATGGAGTAAACACTGGCTACCCCCTCGACCTTGGCCAGGTCATCACGCAATTGCTTGAGCGTGTTAATCGACTCATCCGAAAACATTTCGGCTTTAGGGCTGTAAGTGAGCACCAAAAAATCGCCACTTTGATAACGCTTGGAAATTTCACGAAAATAATCAATTGAAGTGTCATGCTCCAACGTCAACGAATCGGCCGAAGCATCCAGCTTGAAATTGGTCATTCCAAAAGCAGCCACCAGAGTCAGTACAACCATTGCGGTTAGTACATGATAAGGAAGACGAATAACCAGAGTGCGATAGATTTGGGAGATAGAGCGAAGCAGCGAAGAGGGTGAGGACATTCCAAAAATCCAGTTGGGAGCGGATTCAATCAGGCGCCAAATAACCAACCTGACAAAACCAACTATGAAACAAGACCGCCTAAAGCCGGCCAAAGTGGGCACCATTATGCCAGCCAGCGCCCCTGAAAACAGTAAAAAGCCCATTAACTGAGCGCATTCGCAACGATTTGTTACAAAGATCAGTCACCTTTTTTATGGCCGTCACTATGCCCCAACGACCGGTCCGGACAGAGCAAATCGCGCACCCGCTGCTTAAGCTCCTTGGCTTCTGGAAAGCCTCCATCGGCAACCCGGTCCCAGATCAGCTGGTCATTAAGCCACACATGGAAAATTCCGCCCGTACCCGGATGCAAAGCCACCTCGTCCAGCTCACCATCAAAAGTACTTAACAATTCCTGCGCAAGCCAGGCGGAGCGCAGCATCCAGCGGCACATATTACAGTAGTGAATTACCACTTTATTGGTCGCCGACGGTGGCGCAGTAAAACTAATATCAGTCATAAGATTGCCCTTTAGGGATTGAGTACATAGAATTCGGCATAAGGTCATTCCAAACCACAGGATTTACGCCCAAAGGCGACCAGTTCAAGGTAGATAGCCACATAAAAGTTGAATTAGACGCCAAAATACGGAATCTGCCATGCTCAAACTTCACTTTAAGGACAATCGCCGCCCGCCTTTGTGGGTGGTTGAAAAGCTTTTTGCAATAGGCAACGCATCCGACAATCATTTGATACTTAACGAAGACGGCATAGACCCGCACCACGCCAAAATTATTCAAGAAGACAATCGCTACCTACTAAAAGACAACAACAGCAGTTCCGGTTGTTTCATTAACGGTCAGCGCATTACCCAAAAGGAAATTCTCCCCGGCGATATTATCAAACTTGGCCAGGCAGAAATGATTGTACTGGATCCCCGCAGCCTGCCAGATAAAGGTAAAGAAACCTATACCGCCCCCTGGCGTCTGGTGTCCGACTCAAGCTGGCTAGCCGGCAAACACTTTATTGTCCCCGCCGAGCGCAGCACTGTCATCGGCCGCGGCAACCAGTGCGATATCGTAATTCCCGGCACTCACCTGTCGCGCCGCCACGTAGAAATTACCATCGAGGGCAATCATTTACGCATTAAAGATCTGGGCTCCGCCAACGGTACCTACCTGAACGAACTGCGTGTCGACAATGCCACTGCGAACAATGGTGATCGCCTGCGCCTTGACGTCTACAGCTTCCGCATAGTCGCGCCCGATCTGGAAGACAGTAAAACCCGCATTCGCAAACCGATTGATGAACTGGCCAAACCAGTAGAACGCAAACAACTCAGCAACGAACCCAAGCGCTGGAAAACCAGACCCACGTCCCCTGGCAATCGCATAGAGCCCATCTATCACAGCGGCCGCCGCAATGCGTGGCTGGCACTGACTGCCGCGGCCTTGGTGGGCTGCGCTATCCTCGTGTTTGTCTTGTGGTAGAATCCGCGACCTACTTTCTACGCTCTTGCGCTCAATCGTTTTTTATTGATTAACGCCATAACTTTCAACCAATACACCTCAGGAATACACCATGAGTTTTGAACTTGTTCCAGCCGGCAAAAGCCTGCCAGATGATTTTTACGTTGTGATTGAAATCCCGATGAACAGCGGTATCAAGTATGAGATCGACAAAGACAGCAACAGCCTGTTTGTGGATCGCTTGGTGAGCACCGCCATGTACTACCCCTGCAACTACGGTTACATCCCTCAAACCCTGTGTGGCGATGGCGATGCGGCAGACGTACTGGTTGTTTTCCCTCAACCGGTTCAAGCAGGCTCTGTGATTCGCTGCCGCCCACTGGGTGTGCTGAAGATGACTGACGAAGCCGGTGAAGATGCGAAAATCGTTGCGGTGCCGCACGACAAGCTGACCACCATTTACAGCAACGTAAAAACCCTGAGCGACCTACCCGAAGTGACTGTGAAGCAAATCGAACACTTTTTCGAGCACTACAAAGATCTGGAAAAAGGCAAGTGGGTAAAAGTTGCCGGCTGGGGTGATGTAGAGGAAGCGCGCGCTGAAATTCTGAAAGCGGCTGAAACCTACAAAAGCAACAAATAATTCCGGCGCTCAGCGTCAGCAGTAAAAAGTTACACCTAAAAAACAAATAGATAGCGCCAAACAAGGTAGCATCGACCGCTTGATCCGGTGAGAGAGATCAAATCCGGGGGCTTTTGCCCCCGGATTTACCAAGCAGTTAAAAAACCCTAGTGCACGGACAGGCAATAGAACAAAACCAGCAACCAATTAATAACAATCGCTGCATAAAAACTACAAACACGAGGTTTTGAGACCATGCAAGATTCCACTGCGGGGGCCGTCACCGGTACACCCCACAAGCTTTCGATTGGCGAGAAAATCGGCTACTCCCTTGGGGATGCCGCCGCAAACTTTGTCTGGCGAAGCGGATTTTTTATCCCGGTGTTTTACACCGACACCTTTGGTATAGCCGCAGCCCATGCGACCATTTTGATTTTGATTGTGCGCCTGTCGGACGGTATTACCGACATCATGATGGGGTCGATCGCCGACCGCACCAAAACCAAACAGGGTAAATTCCGCCCCTGGATTCTCTGGTCCACACCCTTTCTCGCGCTATTTCTATCGCTGATTTTTACCACGCCCGATTTGAGCTATACCGGTAAAGTCATCTACGCATTCGTTATATATTTCTGCCTGACGCTCGCCTACACCGCCAACAACGTGCCCTATGGCGCTCTCATGGGGGTAATGACCGATAGCGTCACCGAACGCGCGAGCTTATCGAGCTTCCGCTTTATCGGCGCCTTTACCGGGGGCTTATTGGTAATGACCAGCCTGCCCGAACTAGTCGAAGTTTTGGGTAAAGGTAGCGAAGCGGTAGGCTATCAGCGCACCATGTTGATCTTTTCGGTATTGCTGATTGTGTTCCTCTTCATCACCTACAAAACCACTAAAGAGCGTATTGAACCGCCCACCCAGATTCAAGGCACCTTCTGGGAAGAAATGAAGGACCTCTTCTGCAACCTGCCAGTAATTTTGATTCCTGTGTTCGGCATAAGCTTATTTATTATCGCGCTGGCCATGAAAGAGTGGTCGGCCACTGTGAAAGTTGGCGCACTGCTATTGATGCTGGCTTCTTTTGCTTACACAGTTCATTTGCGCAAAAAAATTATTACTCGCCCAATCGACTCTCTGAGCCCAACGCAAAAAGATTTGGCCGACCTGCTAACTAACAAGCCTTGGCTGATTCTGCTGGGTGTGGGTATTATGTTTGGTCTCTTCACCGTAGTTCGCCCCAGCGCAGCGAGTTACTATTTCAAATATTATCTGGAGCGCTCAGATTTAATCAGCCTGTATTTCCTGCTCACCCTGCTAGCATCCTTGGCAGCGGCAGTAGCGACTGGCTGGCTCTCTAGCCGCTTTAACAAGCGCACACTGATGATCGCCGCCTTTGTGTTGGGTGCAATTTTCAATGGGGCGATTTACTTTGTCCCACGCGAAAACGTCAACGCCATGCTGGCTCTAGCCACTATCGGTGAGTTTTTTGCGGGTATGATGCCGGTGCTCTTCTTCAGTATGCTAGGTGATACCGTGGATTATTCCGAATGGAAAAACCATCGCCGTGCCACAGGCCTGATCTATTCTGCGGGAACCTTCATTAACAAAACCGGCCACGGCTTCGCCGGCGCCATGGTGCTGATCGTACTGGCACTCTACGGCTATGACGCAACTATCCAAAGTGCCGTCACCGCCTCGCTGCCAGCGATGGTTTTATTGATGACCGGTATTCCTGTGATCATCGGAATTCTCGGTACCATTTTTACGCTCTGGTACCCGCTCGATGATAAAACCATGAAAAACATTGAAAGTGAATTAATTGCCCGCCGCGTAAAAAATAACGCGCAGTGATAAAAAAATCCCCGCTTCGGCGGGGATTTTTTTTATTAATCAGGCTGATGCCTGCTTATCGAAATCACCGGAGTAGCGCTGAATCCACTCCATCGCCGCTTCCTCACTCGTCAATTGCCGCCCCTTGAGCGCCAAGCGCTGACGATAGTCTTCGATCTGACAGACCTGCTCCACCATCCGTGTACGGAAGTATTCGTCATCACTCGTAAATCGCACCCCAACTTCATATTCCTTAACACCGTGCTCACGCCGCCAGACAATAACTCCGCTGCCATGATAATCCGGCTTAATCACGGGAATCTCAAACTCCACAACGGTCCCGACCTTCACAGGCTTGTCAGTCAAAAAACACAAACCGCCGGCGCTCAAGTTACGCACACGCACACGCGCCCCGTCATCACCCCCGGCACAGACCTGAATCGGAATTGATGTGGGATGACGAATATAGCTACGCATAAATTCACGCTCTCATAACCACCCAAGGTTATAAAAAGTGTAATTCAGCAAAAAGCGGCAATTGGATTAGATTGTCATGAAAAGAATTGGCACTTAGAACCAAAATCACTGACGTTCGCGATAGGCAATCCTGCACAGCGAAAGCACAAAACACCTGGATTAGATATTCAAAATCCAAGAGAGGCGAAAAAATAAAAAACCCGAAGCTCTTGCGAACTTCGGGTTTTGTATATGGTGCCCAGACCCGGAATCGAACCAGGGACACGAGGATTTTCAATCCACTGCTCTACCGACTGAGCTATCTGGGCGTGTCGTCGCAGCTGGGCTGCGAGAGGCGCGTATTAAACCCGCTCAGGCGGGGCGAGTCAATAGCGTTTTTTAAAAAAAATTCCCGTTTTATCAAAGGGTAACTGAAATATGTGCAAGTTGATTACTTGTTGTCCGAAGTCGATGGCGGCACATAGCCTTCGGCCTGATCGTAAGTATCACCTGCGAGGAATTTGGTCATCTGTTCGGTGAGATATACCTTGGTACCCATATCCATAACGCTGAGGCGCTTTTCGTTGATCAGCATGGTTTGGTGGGCCATCCACTCCTGCCAGGCCTTTTTGGAAACATTATTGAAAATATCGACACCTTTAGCGCCCGGGTAAGGCGGTACATCCAGCCCTTCGAGTTCCTGTTTGTATTTGCTGCAAAACACCATTCTGGCCATCGAGTAACTCGCTTAATTAAAAAACAATAATTTGCCTTTCAGGATTTTCGCCTGAGTTTGGCGTTTGGCTTGATAGACGCACGGGGATCCAATTGCGCCAGCTTTTCCAGCAATTTCTTAACCGGCGCCGCGAGCCCCAAGGCATCGGGTTGATGTGGATTGTACCAGTGTGTAACGGCTTCACCGATAGTTTGCGGGGATTTCGCCAACTGGATCAGTACCGGGGTGATATCAAGGTGGTAGTGGCTAAAGGTGTGACGATAGCTATCCCAGACTTCATGCACGACAACCTCGCCAAAATGATCACTGACATAGTCGTCGACAGCTACATCCATCGCCAGCTCGGGAAAGCTCCAGAGACCGCCCCAAATTCCTTGCGCAGGACGCTGCTGCAGAAGCAAGTCACCGGCGGAATTGCGCAGCATCAGTAATTGTACCGATTTTTCCGGCAGCGCTTTTTTGGGCTTCTTGCCCGGATATTCCTGCGGATTACCTTGTGCATAGGCAATGCAACCTTCACGTAATGGGCAAATTTCGCATTTCGGTTTGCTGCGCGTACATAGCGTTGCGCCCATATCCATCATTGCCTGGGTGTAGTGGTTGGCGCGGCTTTTGGGTGTGTATTGCTCAGCAAGTTCCCAAAGGCGATTCACTACATCAGCTTGCCCTGGCCAGCCTTCCACCGCGTGATAGCGAGCGAGAACTCGCTTGACGTTGCCATCCAGAATCGCAGCGCGCTGATGATAGGCGATACTCGCAATTGCCCCTGCAGTCGACCGGCCAATCCCTGGCAACTCCGCCAATTCTTCAACTGTTACAGGAAACTCCCCGCCGTGGTTTTTCACTACTATTTGCGCACATTTGTGCAGGTTGCGCGCCCGTGCGTAATAACCCAAACCCGTCCACAAATGCAGCACTTCATCAATCGGTGCAGCGGCCAAGGCTTTCACGGTAGGAAAGCGCGCGGTAAATCGCTCGAAATAAGGAATGACCGTTGCAACCTGAGTTTGCTGCAACATAATTTCTGACAACCAGACACGATAGGCGTTGATGTCCTGCTGCCAGGGTAAATGCTTACGCCCGTGTTTATCGAACCATTTCAACACGCGCGCGGAAAATGATGGGGTACTCATAACGAAGAAAATATCTGAGTTTAAGATGGGCGCGAATTCTAGCGATAAATTTTCACCCTGCCCATTAGGGTGCTACCGAAGATTCACTTAATGCCGCTGGCTCGCTAACAGCAGAAGACACCGCCGCTGACGTGGCGCTCACAGATGACACTGCACCTTTATTGAGTTTTTTCTGTAACTTTTCAAGCAATTGATTTTTCTTTGCTTCCACCTTTTCTTTTAACTCTAGTTTTTTCGCGTCAAGTTTCGCACCGTGTTTTTCCTTGAGTTTATATACAGCGTAATCCTTGGTTAACTCCACCAGCAATGCTTTATCCGGACGGCAATCGCTGAGCGGATTAATGTCCGCCAAACTACCTTTGCAACGCAATAATTCCAGCCCGCGCTCCACCCAGTAATAACTGCCGACACTGCAACCATTTACACTGGTGGCTACCGCGACCTGTTCGGCGGTCACTGTATCGGTTTTATCTTTTAATAATTTGAACGGTAACAAAACATCGTACTGATCATTGGCCAGATTAATTTTACCCGTTGAACTCAATTGCAATTTTTCTACGCCGGCTTTGAAGGTATCGATAGTAATAATTTGATCGCGCCATTTAACACTACCCGACAACTCATTCATTTCGGTGTACTCATTCCATGCCTGCACCGGGTCATCCACCTGATTAACCAGATTCACCATTTTACAAAATTGCTGTTCAAGATTAATCGGCGATGCACGTACCTGGGCGCCAGAAAAATTAGCATTCGCGCGCAACGCTTTAATTAGCACGGAAGTAGAATTACCCTGGCTACCACCCAGTGCGCGCGCTTGTATCGCGCCCTGTAAACCGAACTTTGAATCCATTTTCATATCTTTCAGCAGCGGTGCTAACTCCAGCCCTTCCACACCAGCATCGAATTGCAATTGCGCGAGTTGTCCGCGCGCATCCAATTGGCTTTTAGCGCTAATCTTGCCGGAGTATGCGAGCGCATTAACATTGCTTTCCAGCATGCCGTTTTTGGCGAGCAATTTAATTTCCAAATTCTGCAAGTCCAATTGATTCACAATCAATTTCTGCAATGCCAGTTTTACATTGAGATTGAGTGTACGCAGTGATTCCAATGGAAAGGGCGTATCTGTTGCCGGCGCTGCTGTTACTTCCTTAGTTTCACGGCGCGGAGACAAGTAATCATCCAAATTCAGCTCCTCACCGATCAGCGAAGCCTTGATTGACGGCGTAGCAAAATGCGTGACCGATGCCGTGCCTTTCAACGCTGTGTCATCGACCAATAATTCCAGGTTATCCAGTTTTAGCTTGTCGCTATCACCCGTGAAATTGGTGGACAGGGCCAGCTTGGTCAACGCCGCCCCGCCGGCAGTTTCCAGGTGGACGCCCAACGCTGCCAGCAGCTGGCGCACGTTGGTCTCCTTAAGCGTGAGCTGCCCCTGATAAGTAGGTCCTTGTTGCAATTCTTTGATGGTGGCGGCGTAAGTGAGCGCAACACTGGCTTTGTCGCTGGTACTCAGGTTCAGCTGTAATCGCCCATCACTGAGCGCGAGGTTATTCAGTGCCTTGTCGACGCTCAATTGCGCTTTGAGTTGCCCGATAAGCGCCAGCTTCTCGCCACTTGATTGCGTTTCATCCAGTGAAAAACCTGCTTCCAACGCAAAGGGTTCATTGCGGGTATTTACTCCTGCCAAGGTCAGATTAAGGGCTCGCAGACTGAGTGATTGCCCGCGTTGGGCGTCCTGATAATCCACCCTCGTATTGGCCAGCGAAAGCTGCTGTATATCAAGCTTTAATTCGGACTCAGCGGAAGGTTCAGCCGCCGGCGTTTTAACTGCTGAATTTGCGATGTGGTTCGCGCTGGTAAAGGCTTCCCAGTTGCCCTTGCCGGTTTGATCACGTATTAGCTTGAGCTGCAAGCCATCCAACACAATATGGTCAACCTGAAAATCCCCACTTAATAGCGGCATTAGTTTGAGTAGCAAACTCGCCTGTTGTAGCTCGGCAATTGGCGCCGTGGGATTATCCAGCGCGGCAAGGCTTACCTGGTTTACATCCACCCCCAAACTCGGCCAGAGGGCCCAGCCCAGATCCCCCCCGATGTGCAGAGCAACCCCCTGGTCTTTCGCCAGGGCTTCGATGCGCGGCTTGAACCGGTTGGCGTCTACCAGAAAGACCAATGCCAGCATCGCCATCAGGATCAATCCCAGGATCACCGCCAGACTTTTAAATAGCATCTTCATGAACAACATCCTCTGTGCCGCATTCGCTTATTAGAGGCGAGTCTAGGGCCAAAGTGCCCCAGCAGCCAGCCAAAACCCGACAGGGATCACAAAACCCAGGCAGTAAATCTCAAGGCGTTCGGGTTTGCCGGGTACCACTTTTACTCGAACGCGGCACACACACTGCCACTTTGGGCCAATGCCGCAAATGGGGTGCGCGCCTTACGCCAAAGGCCAATGCTGGTGACGCTGCTGGGCTACCCTGCCGGCCACTTCTGAAATAACCACCACATAATTGATAATACGGTGCCCCCTATGAACAACCCCCTGTCCCGCTGGCTAAAGGCCAGCATGATTGCACTTAGCCTGCTAAGCATCGCCCACACGCCCGCACAGGCGAACGGAACCCCTGCGGGAGACCGCGTATTGATGGGCGCCTTTGTTGATCGCGACTGGACCGAAGCCAATCCCTGCGGCGACAAGATCACCGCTGATTGGGAATGGGCGGATAACAAACAGTGGTACGGCAATGCCGCGCCCTACTTCGGCAAGATTTTCCCCGAAGTCTTTCGCCCGGATGGCAGCAAAAACTGGTACCACCTCTGGAAAGACGAAATCAGCAAGATCAAAGCCCAGGGCCGTGTGCCCTACATCAACCTGGAATTTCATGGCGAGTTGGCGCGCCACGACAACAGCAAATGCTGGTGGCGTTGGGATGCAAGTAACCAGCGGGTTGATCGCAACATCATCAAGGAAATTCTGGACGGCAAACACAACGACATCATCGACAATATCGCCCATGGGCTGAAAGGCGAAAAGGTGCCGGTGTTAATTGACCTGTTCCACGAAGCCAATGCGCCCTGGTACGACTGGGGGCCCTGTAAACACGGCGAAACCTGGGCGCGCTTTCGCAGCGCATACAAATACGTAGTAGATCGTTTCCGCGCGGTAGGTGCCACCAACGTGAAATTCGGCACCTCGGTATGGCCGGATTCCGTGTGCTGGACAGACGCAGGCCCCTGGGGTACAGGCGCTATTTTTGCGGACCTCTATGTGCCCGGCTACATGGACTGGGTGGGAATTGATATTTACGGCGGCGAAGGCGAAGGTGGAAAATTCACGACGCAACTGAATAAGTGGTACAGCCAGTTGGCCGCAACTGGTCGCCCGATTGTGGTTGGTGAAATGGCGGTTACTCCGGGCGCCCACAAAGAACAATGGCTGAAGGATTTTGCCAGCGCGTTGACCAGCGGCGCCTACCCTATGTTGCGTGCCTTCAACTGGTTTGATATCGATAAGCCGGGTGAAGCTAACTGGCGTATTGACGCGGGCGGTACCGGTCCGCTATTCGATAGCTTAATGAAACACCCCAAGCTTATCGGCAGCTTCGGTACCTATGAACTGAAAAATAAAGCCAGCGGCAAATGCCTGGACGTCACCGGCGCCAGTACCGCCAACGGGGCAAAAATGCAGGTATACACCTGTAACGGCACCGATGCCCAGACCTTCACTTTATCCGACCTCACGGGTTACAAGATGGAACTTCGCGCACTCAACAGCGGCAAGTGTGTGGATGTAGCCGCAGCCGGCACGACAGACGGCACCCTTGTCCAGCAATGGGACTGCAACGCCACCAATGCCCAGGTCTGGACCATGAAGGTCATCACCTGGAACCCGCTGGAAGTCGAATTGGTTGCCGCCCACTCCAACAAATGCCTGGACGTAGACATGGGCATCGGCCCCAAAATACACCAGTGGTGGTGTACCGGCGGCAACGCGCAGCGTTTCGTCATGACCAAACGTTAATTCCCATCGCGAGGGCCCAATACTCTGCACGGAGTAGGCCCTCGCTTTTCCCAAAAATAAAATCATTTGAAGGAATACCACTATGTTGAAATCCATTTTTCGTTTGTCCGCATTGGGCATGATAATGCTCGGCGCCAATCTCCAGGCACAAACCGCCCACATTCAATCCCCCGCGGCTAGCGCTGAATACACCAAGTTCAAAACCCAAAATTACGGCGAGATACTGCTGGAAACGGGTACACGCTTGCGCTTTGAGGTAACACAGCGCGAAACGCGCGGTTCGGTAGAAATCGTTACAGCGCGATTACTGGACCCCTACTCAGCCACCGATACTAATTACCGCAATTTAATCGTCACTCTGTCTCCTGAAAAAGGCGAATTAGTAGCCTTCGCTGAAACCACCGAAGGTCACTTCGACTTCAACCCGGAGGGCGATGCAACGCGGCTATGGCGCAAATCAACGCCGCCTGCAACACTGGATGAGATTCTCCATACCAAAACCAGCCGTAACCTCAAATCGGCAAAAGCCGGCACTACTGTCGCTCCGCTGGTGGTGGGCGAGCAGGATGGCTCAGGGCGTTACGTGGTCGATGTATTTATTGGTTTTTCTACTTCTGCGGCCAATTCCCAATATGTCCGCAACAATCTGGAGGCCACAGCTCAGTCCTACATTCAACAAGTTAACACGGCATTGAAAAACAGTAAGGTTGATAACGTGTATTTGCGCTTGGTAGGTACAGGGACATCGCCGAATAACCCCGGCGTAGTGACCTCCGTATTGAGCGATGTTAAAACCTGGTTCGCGGCTGATATCGAGCGCACCGCGCCGGATCTGGTGGGCATGGTACAAATGCCTACTGACGCACCCGGTAGCGCAGGTGGCTGGGCCGGCGTGGGCGGCGACACTCACGTAATAGGTGCCCCCTGGCCCTTTGCTTATCGCCACGAGGTTGGCCACAACGTCGGGGGTGTCCACTGCCCTGACGGCAGTGGCTACCACTTCGGGCATACCCTTGGCGAGGGACGCGGCACGATCCAATGCGGTAACGATTTGGCCTACTACTCATCCCCCCTCATAAAAGATGAGCAAGGTAATGTGCTCGGCGATGCGCAAAACAGTGATATGGCGCGTAAGTGGCGCGAGCGCGCGGCAGAGATGTCGGCTAACCGGATCCACAAGGTCCCCTTCCCCGATACACCGGCCTCCAGCATCACCCTGCAAGCGGAGGATTACACAGGCTACTACGACACCACAGCAGGCAACACCGGCGGCCGCTATCGCCAGGATAATGTTGATATTCAGGCAACCACCGACACTGGCGGCGGCCATAACGTCGGCTGGATTGCCAGCGGGGAATGGCTCGCCTACAAAGTCAATATTCCATCCGCCGGACGCTATCAGGTTTCCTACCGCGTCGCCAGTTTGAATACCCAGGGTCTGATCCAATTTGAAAAGCAGGGGGGAGTTCCGGTGTACGGCCAAATTCAGGTACCGGTTACGGGTGACTGGCAAAAGTGGACCACGATTAGTCATGAAGTCGATCTGCAAGCTGGTGAGCAATATGTCGCCCTGGCGATCAAAAGCGGCAATTTCAACCTGAACTGGATCAAGCTGGAAAAAGCAGCAACCAACCTCGGGACTTTCCGCCTGCAAAACGTCTGGCAAACCAGCCAGTTCATTAATATCGAAAACGGCGCCCCGGTCGCCTCCAACCTGTCTGCGGATGCTTTGAGTTCGCATTGGGTATTGGAGCCCGTCAGCGGCTCGGCGGTTGTTAGATTGGTAAATCGCTGGAAACCGGAACAAGTTCTGACCATTGCCAATGGCAATCTGGCTGCGGCTAGCGCCAGTAAAACGGACAACAACAGCCACTGGGAATTAGAAGGTGCGGGGAATGAGGAATATCGCCTGAAAAACCGCGCACAGCCAACCCAATATATCCACGTGGAATACGGCCGTTTACAGACAGGTACAATTCAACCTGGCTGGTGGAGTGCGCGCTGGAAATTCGTCTCCATCAATTAATACGACGGAGGGGCGCATAAAACGCCTTGCGGATTACTCCGCAAGGCGTAGTTTGCTGATATCAGGGATAACCGGTTTGACGCTTACTCTGAGCTGGCCGAGATCACTTCCCGCCGGCGCCAACCCAAAATCGCTATTGGCCACGGCGACAGGCACGACCACCGGCCGCTCCGCTGCACTTAGCAAATCGCTGCCCGCATCTGCGATTCCCCAGTCTTCCAGTTCAATCTCTACTAGTGGCAATTCAAGCTTTTCATCGGCACCAATCAGATCCTCGCCGATTGCTGCCAATCCCAGATCAGGGGCAATAACAACTGCCTCCAACTCATGATGCACTTCCGCAGCATCCACCAGATTTCCGTCCGCCGGACGCAAGCTCAGGCCACTGGTATCCACGGCAACCGCTGCAGGCTTCGCAGGGCGCTCACTGGCAGGCAGCAAATCCGCCCCTACCGGGGCCAAAGTCCAGGCCGCATAGGCCGGAGCCGCTGGTGCGATGGGCGCCATGGGTTGGCTACGAACAGGCACAGCAGGTTTACTGGGGGAATTGGTCGGGCTTTTATCGCTCGAGCAGACCTCAACCATCGCGCCCGCCTTCAACAGCACATCGCGGTACTTATTCGCTGTAGCTTCATCCAAATTACGTTTGAGCGGAACCGGACGACCGGTAAAGAGGGCGTCGATCTTGGCAGCATCGACCTTAAAGAGCTGTTGCAGCTTTACCTTCACCTCAGCCAGTTGATGGCCAAAAACAATATCGCCGCGGAAGATAATATCGAAATCAGAATTGCTCATGACGTTAACCAAATCGGGCCAGATCCCTGACGAAAACAGTAATGAAAACTGTGATGGAGATCTGATAATAGCACCGCTTGGCAAAAAGTCAGGTTTTCGGTGCTATAAGCCGATCAAACGCAATAAGCAGTGCTCAGGATGTAACCATTCAATCTTTGGGTTTTCTTCAAGCCACTTCCATACTTGAATGGCCTATTCCCGAAGGAGTGTGTTTATGTTGCCGTTCATTGAAAAGAAGCTGCAAGACAATCGCCTGGTGGTTGACGGTGCCCTCAGTCAGCATGGCAATGCGCGCGTGAAGGTCGAGCAAGACATTGCTTTTCTTTCCGATCGAATCAGCGCCATGCAGTCGCACCCACGCCCTAACACCATGCTGATTGAGCACTATCAATCCATGCTCAAGAGTCGCGAGTCGGTGTTGAAGTGGTTACTGGATGGCTGCGACGATGAAACCAGCAGCCTCCCAAGCAAGCGCACCGCCTGATTGCTGGATTTAACAGTCATCACCTTCAATAAGGTGATGATCCATGTCCAGTGCCGGTGATTCCCCTTTGGGCCTGCCAACCAGTTTGGCGGGCACGCCGGCTACTGTTGTGTGCGGCGCCACCGGCTCCAGTACCACGCTGCCAGCACCAATTTTCGCCCCCTCGCCCACTTCAATATTGCCCAGGATTTTAGCGCCTACACCAATCAAAACCCCACGGCGAATTTTGGGGTGACGATCCGTTTTCAGGCAGCCGCTCCCACCCAAGGTCACGCTGTGCAGCATGGATACGTCGTCATCTATCACCGCCGTTTCACCAATCACTACACCGGTAGCGTGGTCAATCATAATTCCCTTGCCAATACGCGCCCTAGGGTGGATGTCCACGTCGAAAGCCTGAGATATTTGATTCTGAAAATAAAGCGCCAACGCATTGCGCCCCTGTAGCCACAACCAGTGCGCAATGCGCCAGGATTGCAACGCGTGATAGCCCTTAAAAAACAGGAACGGCATGAAAAAGAATTTACAGGCCGGGTCACGCTCGCGATGGGCGCGAATATCCGCGCGCATCGCAACCTCAATACCGGCGTCCGCTCTCATTGCTTCTTCAAACACTTCGCGCAACATCATCGCTGGCAGCGCCTGACTGTCCAGCTTGTTCGCGAGGTGAAACGAAATTGCGGACGCAAAAGATTGATGATTCAAAATACTGGCGTGATAAAAACTCGCCAGCACTGGCTCGGTAGCACTGGCCTGCTGAGCCTCATTGCGGATTTCCTGCCACACATCAAGATGGGCAAAATTTTGTTGGGCGGTCTGCATATTTGATCAGGCTATTGCTTCAAAATTAACGGAATCAACTCGTCCATCGAAAAAAACACTTCAGCACCCAAGCGGCGCATTTCAGCGAGCAAAATATTATCGCTGCCGTTGGCATTCGGTGGGCAATACCCCAGTGGGCGCATACCAGCGGCCAACGCTGCTTGAATTCCCGTGAGCGAATCTTCTACTACTATGGACTGCGCCGGCGTTACATTCAATGTTTTTGCCGCGTGCAAAAATAAATCCGGGGCCGGTTTACCGCGAGTGACATCTTCAAAGCTAAACACACGCCCCTGTACATAAGGCATGATGCCGGTTTTGGCGAGCGTCATACGCATTTTTTCATGCTTGCCATTAGAGGCTACACAAAATGGAATTTGCTGATCACGCAAATAATCCAGCACCGGCATAATCCCCTTTATCGGCTCCAGTTGTTGCTCACATACCACCAGTGTTTGCAATTGCACCTGCCGCCAGAAACTCGCCCCTTGCTGTGCTTTTTGTTCATCAGTCAAGGATTTCCAAGAATCTTGTTGCGATAATTCTTCGGTAATCATGCGAATACAATCGGCAACCGATTTACCGCGATAGGTTTCCAAAAAATACTCCGCACTTATCTCAATGCCTATTTCTTTTAGGCAATCACTGGTCACCTGCGCAGAGATAATTTCACTGTCAACCAACACACCATCGCAATCAAAAATTACTAACATGCCTACCTCAAAATTGCTACCGAGAAAAAGTTACTTCCAAAAAATTTTCTACCACTAAACATTTAGAAAACTAGCTGCGCGCCGGATAAGAAACTTTCCGCAGCAACACAAAACCAACCAGCAAAAAAACAATTAAGGCAACCATACCGAGGCGCGCCGAATCTGTCAGTGTGGTTACCGTGGCAACCGTCATAGGTGCAAGAAATGAGGTGGCGCGTCCGGCGAGTGCATAGATACCGAAATATTTCCCCGCTTCTTCAACATCTACGCTGCGCGCCATGTAAGAACGCGACGATGCCTGCACAGGACCGAAGGCCACACCGATCAACAAACCAAACACGATATAAGCCTTTTCAGCCGCCGTAGCGAACAGCCCACTACCATCCTGCGTCGATAGCTGAATCAAACCAAACAGCGTATAACCCGGGCCAGTAGAAATAATTCCAACAGTCGCCACAATCAAACACACCAAACTTAATTGCACTACTTTTTTGGACCCCCAACGCGCATCCAATTTGCCCGCATAAGCGCAACCACCAATCGCAACGACCAACAACAAAATGCCATACACCCCCATTTCAATAGTTTGCCAGGCAAACATGCCCGCAGCGAATGTTCCACCTAATGCGAGCAATCCATTCACTCCGTCTTGATAAATCATGCGCGCAATTAAAAAGCGCAACAAACTTTGACGCTCTTTTAGTTCGCGTAGGGTATTTTGTAATTCGCGCACGCTACTACTGATTGCTTGCAGAATCGGCGCCCCCTTGCTGGCGTCGGGCGTCAGCAAAAACATGGGCAAGATAAATATGGCATACCAAATCGCGGCGAATGGGCCAGTAATGCGCGCATCTTCCCCCTGACTCGCATCCAAACCAAACAGTGGTGCTATTCCCGCGAGGGTTTTTCCGGTCTGCGGATTACCAGCCAGCAACAACAGCACACTGAATAAAACAATCAAACCGCCCGCATACCCCAACCCCCATGCGAGATTGGAAACGCGACCAATATCCTGTGCAGGAATTAAACGCGGCATCATGGAATCGTTAAACACAATTGAGAATTCCGCCGCAACCATCGCCAGAATAATACACAGCATCGGCAGCCATAACGGTGAGCCTGGCGCCGCCTGCCACAGCAATAACAGGGCGCTTATTTTGAAAACTGCAAAAAACGCGATCCAGGGTTTTCGCCGTCCAGTTGCATCCGCAATTGCACCTAAAATCGGTGATAACAACGCAATTAAAATGCCTCCCAAAGTGATCGTATAACCCCATGCAGCCTGGCCGGCAACCGCATCAGTCGCTAGCCGGGACACAAAATAAGGCCCGAAAATAAACGTGATAATCACAGTAAAAAAAGGCTGCGCGGCCCAATCGAATAACATCCAGGCGCGAATGCCGGATTTCGATACGGAAGCAGGCGAACCTGAAGGGGAGTAGTCACTCAACGTAGTTAGTCTCGGAATCATTAATTAACACAAATAAAGCGCTGGAAAATTTCGTCCAGATGCGCCAACACAGTTTCTTTTAGTTGCAGCGGCGCCAGCTCGAGCTGCTCACGCAAAATGTCACAGGTAAATATCTGTGCATAATTTTTTGCCAAAGGCGCGTAACTTAAATGCCAGGGCTCAGGGGCAATGCCGCCACAATCCTGCGCGTAAGGGCGATAAAATGGCGTGCCCCGCTGCTGCAATTCAGTATCTAACCAGCGATGAAAATCCGCAAAAGGGCCACCCTCCTGCGTTTCCGCCAGAGTGAGCTGAACCTGATAATCCGAATTAACATTCACCGCGCCATAGACATCCAAATCGGTTCCCCAATGATGGCGCGATGCTCCCGGCAAAGCAGACCAGCGCAAAATCGCGAAGACTTTATCGCGCTCGGTCAAGCAGTGAATATCCAATGGGGCCCCGCTGGAATCCAACACCGGGCGAAGACCCAACGCCTTATTGTTCCAGATCAGCAACTGCCGCTCAAAGCTGCGAAAACTGCTGGCAATTCGCAAATCTAAACCAAAATTGGCCGCGCGCGCGCGCAAATCCAAAACTGCTGCTAGAGTTTCCGGGTGAAGACGGCAATTTAATTCCGGATCGTTGACTAACAGGTTTTCATCCAGCCCTAACAATTGACGTTTTGTCTGATCAATCACCTAAATTCTCCAGCAAATAGATTCCATAAATAAAAAAAGCTGTACCGAAATGCGCCAAAATATAAAAAAAGCGGAAACTATTGATCCTAACTTTTAGCGGTTTCGATAGAAAGGTATTGCACAAGACATGCAAGTATGTAAGATAAGCCCGCACTGTAAACGGAAATTTTAAACACAACATCCGATAATAATAAATGGAGATTGCATAGTATGACCGCCTGTCATAGTGAGTTATTGCAATTAAAGAACCTTGGAATGGCATCGGTAAACATCCTGCGTGCAATAGGGATTAACACCCACGCCGACCTCAAACGAATGGGCGCTGTCGAAGCTTATCGACGAATCAAAGCCCGCGACATCAACGTATCCAAAGTCATGCTCTACGCCTTGCAAGGGGCGCTGCTGGATGTGCATTGGAATGATCTTGCTCCAGATCTGAAAGCCCAGCTGGTACTTGAAGCTGAACTGCCAGACACGGGTGGATACAATCAGGCAACTGCCTGATTCGCCCAAAAATGGCATCAGGTTCACAGGCCGAAACGGGAAATGCAAATTTTCCGGCGGCACAGGCTACACTAAAAAACGTGTTATCGACGCCATTTTAGTGACGAGAGGCCCTATGCATTTCCCCATTAAGCAGTCCGAACTTATGTCTGAGCTGGTCGCCAAAGTGCGCGGCTTGAGCGAGCTTTTGTGTGCAGCAATATCCCCGGAAGAAACCTTCCTGGTTCCCGCCAGCGATGACATCTTTGCCGACATCCCCCCGACTCGCCTGTTGCGCGTCAGTGAAGGCCAAGTGGATTATGTGTTAAATGGCAAGCGGGTAATGCATTTCGAAGAGGGGGACTTGCTCGGCCTGCCGAGATCCCTCAATTTGCCGCAAGGTCAATTTTCCTGCAAAGCACCTATTACTGTGATCGCCTACGAGCGCGATGCGCTGATGGCTGCCGTCAATGCGGACCTGAAAAGCCAGCGTAATTGGGCCTATTACCTTTTGTGCAACCTCAGTCTGTACGAATTGGCGTTCACCCAGGAACTGCGCGCCGAATTCCAGCCAGCAGCCGGATTTATGCATTACCGCACAGGAGAAACCATCATCCAGCAAGGCGACTCAGCACATAAGGTTTACACCTTACTTGAAGGTGCCGCCGACGCGGTCTGCGATGATGTTAAGGTCGGAGAAATCCACGCTAATGAAATTTTCGGAGCCCTGGCCGTGTTCACCCGCCAACCGCGTATGGCCTCGGTAATCGCAACCAGTGATTGCACGGTTCTGGCGGTACGCAAGGAAGAGTTTATTACCCTGATCGAACACCAGCCGCAGATTTGCCTTGGTCTAATTGAAGAAATGGCCGCCAAAATCAATCAGCTGAACACCCAGCTTTTGCAACTGAAGACACCCAAAACAGTATGAATAAGAATAATTCTCAAAAAATATTTGACTTTTAAATGAGAAATATTATTATTAACTCACTGACATGCAGTTTCGCTGCAAATCAGTTGAGTAGGATCCTTAATCGCCCTGCAAGTCGGTTAAAGAGTTTGCTCACCCCCTTGGGACTTTCCTCTCCGAAGGTCTCTCGGCTAACACGGTTGCTTGGGCCGCCCTTGAGGCGGCCATTTTTATAAACGCGACTGCAGTTTTTCCTTTCTTAACATCGTCCGCAATTGAAATCCCGAGTACCTGTACACATATATTCCCACGTGACCGTCATTCAGACGGTAAACCTTACCTAACTCATGGGAGATAATATCGTGTTACGCATAGGCTTGTTTTTACTCACTAACCTCGCGGTAATGCTGGTGGCTGGTGTAGTTTTAAGCTTACTCGGGGTTGGCAGTTATCGCACTGCAGGCGGACTTGACCTGCAAAACCTGCTGATTTTCTGCGCCGTGTTCGGATTTGTCGGCTCCTTTATTTCCCTGTTTTTATCCAAGTGGATGGCCAAGAAAACCATGGGTGTGCAGCTGATAGAACAGCCGCGCAACGCCGACGAAAAATGGCTGGTCGACACCGTGGTTGAGTTATCTGAGAAAGCCGGAATTAAAACGCCGGAAATTGGCGTGTTTGCGGCTCAAGAATCTAACGCATTTGCTACGGGCTGGAATCGCAATGATGCCCTGGTCGCCGTAAGCCTCGGGCTCTTACAACGCTTTGAGCGCGATGAAGTAAAGGCGGTACTAGCGCACGAGATTGGGCACGTAGCCAACGGCGATATGATCACCTTGAGTCTGATCCAAGGCGTGGTAAATACCTTTGTCATGTTCTTCGCCCGCATTATTGGCGATCTGGTTGACCGGGTCCTGCTGAAAAATGAAGATGGTCGCGGCATCGCCTTTATGGTCACTACCTTTATCGCCGAGATTGTTCTGGGCATTCTGGCCTCTATGATTGTGGCGGCTTTCTCGCGCTACCGCGAATATCGCGCCGATGAGGCTGGCGCGACTCTGGCCGATCGCGGCGCAATGATCCGCGCCCTGCAACGCCTGCAAGCCGAGACAAGTGCCGGAGTGGAAAGCCCGTTACCGAGCAGCATGCGCGCCTTTGGTATTAGTGGTGGCATGAGTAATCTGTTTGCGAGCCATCCTCCCTTGGAAGCGCGTATTCAAGCGCTGCGCAACGCTGCTTAATCGTTGGAGACTGACACTATGAAGCTCTGGCGCTGGTTTGTACTCAGCTTCCTGACCGGCGCCAGCACCTTGAGTGCGGCGACCGTTCAGGCGTTTTCTACCGATGACGAACAAAACAGCATGGAGGTGTTTGAATCCTCACGCCCCAGCGTAGTGTTCGTCACTAACCAACAGCTCGCTCGCGATCCCTACTCTTTTGATCTCGTGACCGTACCACGCGGTTCAGGTACCGGTTTTGTATGGGACGAAAAAGGTTACATTGTGACTAACTACCACGTGGTCGAAGGTGCTCGCAAAATCACTATTACCTTGCAAGATCAGTCCAATTGGCCCGCAGAGGTGGTGGGATTAGCGCCCGAACGCGATATTGCCGTACTGAAAATCGACGGGCAAAAAGCCAAACTTAAAGCCTTGCCTTTGGGGGATTCAGGTAATTTGCGTGTCGGGCGTAAAGTATTGGCGATCGGTAATCCATTTGGCTTGGACGCCACCCTTACCACCGGAGTGGTGAGCGCGTTGGGGCGCGAAATTGAATCCCCCAATCAGCGCAAAATCACCAATGTCATTCAGACGGACGCGGCAATTAACCCCGGCAATTCGGGCGGCCCGTTGCTTAATTCTGAAGGACGCCTCATAGGGGTCAACACAATGATCTACAGCCCCAGCGGCGCCAGCGCCGGAATTGGCTTTGCGATTCCCGTCAATACGGTGAAAGAAGTTGTTCCAGAGTTAATTACCCATGGACGCATAGTGCGCCCAGTGCTGGGAATTGCGGTAGCGCCTGATCAATGGGCGCAACAGGTTGGCATTCAAGGTGTACCTATTTTACGTGTAGAGCCCAACTCTCCAGCGGCAGAGGCCGGCTTGCAAGGTGCGAAACGCAATAACTGGGGGCAAATCAGTCTGGGCGATGTCATAGTCGCCATTGAGGACTACCCGGTCGCCAACGATGATCAGCTCTTAAGTGCCCTGGAGCATTACAAACCAGGCGACAAGGTAAACGTGAGCGTGATGCGCGATAGCAAGCTGCTCACGCGCAAAGTGCGATTGATTGCACCGCAATGACAGCAACCGATGGCAGCCTGCTCGCCCTTTGTGATCTCGAGGATTTGGATGAAGGTTCGAGCCGCGGTTTTACACTGGGCAAGCTGAATGTTTTTGTTGTCAAAAAACGCGGACTGATCTTCGTCTTCAACAATGCCTGCCCCCATTTGGGAATTCCGCTGGAATGGGTAGAACACCAGTTTCTGGACAACAGCGGCACCATGATCCAATGCGCCAATCACGGCGCACAATTTGTGATTCAATCCGGGCTCTGCGTTGCGGGCCCGTGCCTAGGGCGAAGCCTGCAAGCCATCCCCCATCTAATCATTGATAACCGTATTTGGATTAAGTCTGCGTAAATTTACGCAAGCGCCCTTGAATTAATGATTCGGGGCCGCCAGATTCACGCCCACTAGTACACAACACTCGGAGAGCTACCTCATGCAAAATTTCACTTTCTCCAATCCCACCAAAATCGTTTTTGGCGAGGGGCAAATTAAAGAGCTGGCAAACCTTGTCCCCAAGGATGCGCGCATACTCGTAACCTACGGCGGCGGCTCAATTAAGAAAAACGGTGTTTATGACCAAGTAGTCAAAGCACTGGAAGGAAAAACCTGGTTTGAATTTGGGGGAATTGAACCCAACCCCCACTATGAAACGCTGATGAAAGCGGTGGAATTCGTTAAAAAAGAAAATATCGACTTCCTTTTACCCGTTGGTGGAGGAAGTGTGATCGATGGCACCAAGTTAATCGCCGCAGCGATAAATTTTGACGGTGAGCCTTGGGATATTATGGCGAAGAGCCAGCCATTTTTTTCTGCACTCCCTATCGGTTGTGTACTGACGCTTCCAGCTACCGGAACCGAGAGCAACGGCAATTCAGTCATCACCAAAGCGGCGACCCAAGAGAAGCTAGCGTTTGGCAGCCCATTAGTGTACCCACAGTTTGCGATCCTCGACCCGACCACCACCTACAGCCTGCCACCTCGCCAAATCGCCAATGGAGCTGTAGACGCATTCGTCCACATTATGGAGCAATACCTCACTTATCCGGTGGACGCCAAAGTTCAGGATCGTTTTGCTGAAGGCCTGCTGATGACATTGATCGAAGAAGGACCGCGCGCACTTAAAGAACCCAACAATTACGCCGTGCGTGCCAATGTTATGTGGGCAGCAACCATGGCCCTGAATGGGCTTATTGGCGTCGGGGTGCCGCAAGACTGGGCGACGCATATGATCGGACACGAAATTACCGCTATGCATGGTCTGGATCATGCCCAAACCCTGGCAGTAGTCCTGCCCGCTGTGATGCAGCACCAACGCGACAAAAAGCGCGGCAAGTTGCTCCAGTATGGTCGTCGTGTGTGGGGGCTGAACCAGACCAATGACGATGAACTTATCGATGCAGCCATCGCGGCAACACGCGGCTTCTTCGAGCAGATGGGAACCCCAACTACCCTGAGTGGTTACGGTGTTGGACGGGACTCTATTCCCAAGCTGGTTGATATGTTGGTGAAGCACGAATTGCTCGCACTTGGCGAACACGGCGTGATTACGCCCGAGGCGTCGCGCGAGATCCTTGAGCTCGCCGCCTGATCATTTCTTTGTTCCAAAAAAATGCCACCCATTGGGCGGCATTTTTTAGGTCATTATGCGGTGTTTACTGTTTGCGAATTTTGTTCACAATCGAGGTGGTTGAACAGTTGTCGTAAAAGCTAAGCACTTTTACCTTACCGCCATACGGCTTTACGATATTACCCCCCACTACCTGGTCTTCACTGTAGTCGCCGCCTTTTACCAGCACATCTGGTTTTACCCGCCGAAGCAATCGCTCCGGGGTATCCTCATCAAACGACACAACCCAGTCCACCGCCTCCAAACCCGCCAATACTGCCATACGTCGATCCAAAGGATTAATTGGCCGGCCGCTGCCTTTAAGGCGACGAATTGAAGCATCAGAATTAACGGCGACTATCAGACGATCACCCTGTTTACGCGCCTCTTCCAAATAACCCACATGCCCCGCATGGATAATATCGAAACAGCCATTGGTAAATACCAACCGCTCGCCGCTCGCACGCGCATCTTCAATCGCCATGAGCAATTGCTCTTCTGAAACCACTCCGCGTTGCGCACCTTGTTCCGCGATAATGGCGCGGCGCAATTCAGGAGCACTTACCGCGGCGGTACCCAGTTTGCCAACCACGATACCCGCCGCCAGGTTTGCCAGTGCTGTCGCTTCCGGCATCGAATGCCCTGCGGCTATGGCAGCCGCGAGGGTTGCAATCACCGTATCACCGGCACCAGTCACATCAAATACTTCACGCCCGCGCGCTGGTAGATGCAGCTCCGGCTGGCTGGGGCGTAACAGCGTCATACCCTGCTCCCCGCGGGTAATCAGCAAGGCTTGCAAACCCAGATCCTGCATAAGGGCTTTGCCTTTCTGTACCAGGTCCTGCTCACTGGTACATTTGCCAACCACGGTTTCAAATTCATGGAAATTCGGCGTCAATATGTTTGCGCCACGATAGCGAACAAAATCATGGCCCTTGGGGTCAACTAGTACCGGGACGCCTGCGTCACGCGCAATGCGAATGAGGGTTTGGCAATCCTGCAGACTGCCCTTGGCATAATCAGACAACACCAGTACATCACAATTGCGAATTGCAGCTCTAACCTTACCGATAAAATCGGCACTGTCCGAGAGATCAAACTTGTCTTCAAAATCCATGCGTAGCAATTGCTGATGACGGCTAATCACACGCAGCTTTGTGATAGTGGGTTTGGTGGTAGAAACCAGAAAATCTATATCGATTTTGGCCGCCCGCAGACGATGTTGCAAAATCTGGCCCGCTTCATCGTTACCGACAATGCCGATTAGCGACACACTTGAACCCAAGGCCGCCATATTCAGCGCTACGTTACCGGCGCCGCCGGGGCGATCTTCCGTCTGGCTGACCTTGACTACCGGAACCGGCGCCTCGGGCGAGATACGTGAACTCATGCCGTGCCAATAGCGATCCAGCATGACATCCCCCACCACCAGGATATGTGCACTTTCAAAGTTAGGCATAGTTAGATGCATAGTCTCTACTCTGTTTAACATCCGTTAGACGGGCACCCTGCGCGGGTCCTTGCTCCACGCCGGCTAGTGCGCCGGCACTTCAGGTAAATCATCAGCATCATTGTGGAACTGCTTAGCATGTAGCCGAGCATAAACCCCTTTTGCAGACAAAAGCTGCATATGAGTTCCCTGTTCCACTATTTCCCCCTGCTCCATCACCAATATCCGATCAGCGTTCTCAATCGTAGATAGTCGATGGGCGACAACGAAGGTAGTGCGACCTTTCATTACTTGCTCCATGGCCGCCTGGATATAGCGCTCAGACTCGTTATCCAGCGCAGAAGTTGCCTCATCCAGAATTAATATTGGCGCATCTTTCAGGATTGCCCGTGCAATCGCCAAGCGCTGCCGCTGACCGCCAGATAGGCGCGCACCCGATTCCCCGATTAGTGTATTAAAACCCTCGGGCAATTGCTCGATAAATTCTGTCGCATAGGCAGCATCGGCGGCTTTACGTATTTCATCCATCGATTTTATTTGCAGGCTGCCGTATGCGATATTGCCAGCAACCGTATCATTAAACAAAGTTACCTGTTGATTAACCAAGGCAATTTGTTCGCGTAAATTGCGCAATTGATAGGCTTGAACGGGAACATTATCGATACAAATTTCACCGGCGCTGGCATCGTGAAAACGATTCAACAAACTCACCAGTGTAGATTTTCCACTGCCCGACTTGCCAACCAACGCAATGACTTCACCGGACTTTACTTGCAAATTTATCTTATTTAATGCCGGACTAGATTGATTGGGATAAATAAAGGTCGCATCGGCAAACCTCACATCCCCCTTCACACGCGGTACTTGATAAGTCCCCGTATCGGTTTCAGTAGCTGAATCCAACATGGTAAAAACACTGTCTGCCGCAGCCACGCCTTTCAAAATAGTAGGAGCCACTTCACCCAGTTTGCGCATGGCAGGAAGGATTCCGGCAACCGACGTCATGTAGGCGATAAAACTGGCAGGATCTTTCAACTCCATAAAAGTTAAGGCAACAAAAATCAGCAGGCCAATCGCACAGGCAATAATCAGTTGAATCAGAGGTGTATTAGCTGCAGACGTCACGACAATTTTCATATTCTGTTGCAAGTTTTTTTTGCTCACAGATTCAAAGCGTTGCTTCTCATACTCTTCACCGCCAAAACTGCGCATCACTTTAAAACCATTGATCATTTCGCCAGTGACCTGCGTTAAATCACCCACTGTGTTTTGCACCCGGTTGCTCAACCGACGCAATCGTTTACCCACAGTAGTCACAATTACACCGATTAGCGGCGCAATTAAAATAAAAACCAGTGTGAGTCGCCAATCGGTATAAAGCAGGTATCCAAAGAGCGCTATAACCGTCAAGCCTTCGCGCAATGAAATCTTTATCGCATCAGTTGCCGCGGCAGTAACACCGTTGATGTTATAAGTAATAATCGAAATTAAATTGCCAGAATTTTTTTCATCAAAGGTCGCATTAGGTAATTGCGTCATATGATTAAAAACATCGACGCGCAGACGATGTACAACGTTGAACGCGATACGCGACATTAAATAGATGCCGACAAACGCCCCCAGGCTACGCAACAAAGTCGCACCTATAACTTGCAGAGGAACCCAATAGCGATCCGTCGGATCATTTGCCGCAATAACGTTGACCAGATTCTCCAGAATTTTTACAAACATCACGCTGGACGCTGCCAATAAGCCAAACCCGAGCATGCTCAGTACAAAAAAGCCTACATAAGGTTTTACATATCCCAATAAGCGCTTGTAAACCGTCCAGGCGGAAGCATCCCCTACAGCGCTATTTTTTTTTGCTACAGAACTCATAGTTTATCCATTCAGTGGCGCACGCACGGGTACACTTTTGCGAGGCATTAAAGCCGCAGCAAGAAGCCCGGCAGGAACCCAATAAAGCAGCCATTTCACATCAATTTCCCAAAACAGGGTACGCGAATCGACTAACAGACAACCGCAACCATAAAGCAACCAGAGCGTAAGTGGCGCTAAGGGCAGGTGACGACGAGCGGCCCAGAGTAACAGCACTAGATGAACCACAGCCAAACTCAGGCCGATCATTCCCGTGCGATAAACGATATCCAACCAGGCGTTGTGAGCATGATGATATTCACCAATGCTGGTTTGAATATCGGTGACCTCACTCATGCCAATGCCCCACAAAAATAGACCGGGGTCAGCAATCATTTGGCGGATCACGTCCAGCCAGATTTGATCGCGAAATGAAGCTCCACGCTCCAACAACAATTGATCCAGCGGAAAAATCACAAAGAGCGACAACAGACCCACCAGGGAAGCACTGAGTTGCACCAGCAGGATTTTCCAGCCTGGACGCAACCAACACAACCCAATCAGCAGCGCCAATACGAGTGACAGCAATGGCCCGCGACTTTGGGATAAGCCTAGCGCAGCTAACGCAGGAATACAGGCGAGCGACAGACCTAATGCGCATTTAAAGCAGTCGGTACGCCAGGACAATAAAATCCCCAGCAATACCACAACCCCATACACTTGCCCAACCAGCGTAGGTGCACGCGCGACAGTGACACCTTCCATGCGCGCCGCCAGTGGATGGTTCCAATAAAACACGGCAATATTCAACAAGGCAGATAGCGCACCAATGACCACTAACCAGCGTAAAATTTGATCCCAGTCGATGGATTTTTTTTGCAGCACCCACGCAGTGCCAGCCAGCCAGACTACCAACACCAACCACTGCACAACCAGATACCCTAAATCACCACCCCATAGACCGGATACCAGAGCCCAACTTGCATAGGCTAAGGCTGCAGCGGTAAACCAACCACCGTAGACTGCAAGCTCTGGCCGACGCCAAGGCAGTACCATTAACAGAGGAATAAAAAACGCAAGCGCATAGATTCCTTCTAATCCATCGCGCGAAGGCGCCCACAAAAAAGCGCTCACAAAAACCCACAAACCACCATAGGCCCAGGTCAACATTTTTTGTTCACGTTGTGCGGAATTCAATAACATAAAATCACACTGATCTCTGTATTTAAATGCTCGGCCAATGGCCAAAATCGCGTTTGTAGGTAGTGCGTGCGCGCTGCCGTATTTTTTGCAGCAGCGATGAATGCTCGCGCAAAATACTGCGCAGGTCTGAGGCAAAGTAAACCCGTAAAAAACGCAAGTAATCGCGCCGACTAAAACCGAGATTCAAACTGGAAAACAATAATCCACCAATATCTTTAACGCGCCACCGTTCAGGCACTTGTGCACGCAGTTGCGCACGATGCAAATCCACCAGAGTTACATCTGGCACGCCTGTCGCTAACGACGACTCGCGCAACATAAAATGGCATAAATAAAAATCGCGATGATTAATGCCAGCGGCATGTAGCTCGCGCGCTATCATTGCCACCTTGTTAATCAAAACGCGCTTAATTGTCGGCGACAGCTCGCACTGTTCAAACAAATTATCCAATTGAATGACATTATTTAATTCGCGCGTAACTACAAACGATTGTTGCGTTGCCGGGTTTTTGCCCCGCTCACCAAATGCCACCGGAACTAAACCCGGAATAGACAGCGCACGCATTTTATTCAGGGCAGCCCACT
>JACCDS011940002.1_pt1 | contig 41723 bp, 56 predicted proteins | sample 7446441 | NCBI WGS metagenome assembly JACCDS01 (sample SAMN15323445, study PRJNA562643) | freshwater metagenome | isolation source: river surface water | place: USA:Blue River Watershed | collected 2017-08-17 | reverse complement strand
CCTCTGATGCACTGGCGGCCGCCCTCGCCTCACCCCGATGCACCGCCGAGTGCATCACGCCCCGCAAGTCGGGGCGTTTTTCTTTATTTCATGCGGGTTTCCGGACTGCGTGCTTCCAGTCGAGCATCGGCGCGACGCTCAACCGATGTCTCGGCAATTCCCCGCTAAGTCCTTGTTTTTCCTTGTGTTCCATCCATTTTCCATTCGTTCGACCCAGGCCGTCAGCCGTGCATTGCGGTGCATTTCGGGGCGTTTCTGTGGCCCGAGTGCATCAGATAGTGCATCATTGAGGCCGTGATGCACCGGCTGCCGGTGCATCAGTGCATCAGGTTTTAGGCAGCCCGCAACCATACCAAGAAAGGCTCATCATGGCATCAGTCACTCAGCGCGGCGACGGCTTCTTCGCCCAGGTGCGCAAGAAGCAAGGCGGCACCATCGTCTACTCCGAATCCAAGACTTTCCCCACCGAGGCGCTGGCCTGGTCCTGGGCCAACCGGCTGGAAGAAAAGCTCAAGAAGGACGGCATCGCCGCCACTGCCCAGCGCAGCACGACCGTGGGCGAGCTGGTGCTGACGCACCTGGAGTACCTGCAGAAGCTGCGCCCCATCGGCCGCTCCTGCATCCACACGTACCAAACGGCCGCCTGCGAGTTCGCCAAGGTCAAGCTGTCGGAGTTCACGCGCAAGCACCTCATCGACTACGCCGTGCGCCGCAAGGCCCAGGGCCTGGCCCCCTCCACCATCAACGCGGACCTCATGCCGGTGTCGGCCGCCATCCACGCTGCGCCCTATGCGCACGGTATCCATGTGGACCCCACCGAGCTGGACATGGCGGTCAAGTGGCTTCACGAAAACCACATCATCGGCAAGAGCCGGCAGGTCATCCGCCTGGTGGACGACGAGGAAGAAGCCGCCCTGCTCCAGGAGTTCGCGCGGCGCAACCTGCACCATCAGACGACCATCGACATGGTGAAGGTCTACAAGTTCGCCCTCGCCTTCCCGCGCCGGGCCAGTGAAATCACGCGCATCAAGTGGGCCGACGTGGACTGGAAGCGGCACACGGTTGTCATCCGCGACGTGAAGCACCCCAAGCAGAAGATCGGCAACGACCAGGTGGTGCCGCTGCTGGGTGAGGCCTGGACCATCCTGGAGTCCATGCCCAAGCTGGAGGCGCGCATCTTCCCGTACAACGCCGAGTCCATGGAGGCGGCCTTCGAGCGCGCGCGCGACCGCATCGCGGAAACTGGCATGCCAGGCATCAAGGACCTGCGATTCCATGACCTGCGCCACACGGGCATCACCCAGCTCTTTTGGGCTGGGCTCAAGATCGAGGAAGTCGCCGCCGTCAGCGGCCACACGAACTGGCAGACGCTCAAGCGCTACACGCACATTCGCCCCGAGGACGTGCATCGCCGGTTCGACGCGCTGCAGGCCCAGGCTGCGCTGGGCATCGACGCCCAGTTGCGCAAGCTGCTGGAGTCGCTGATGGCTGAGCGCGCGCCAGTGGCTGCGTGAAAGTGCCCCCATGCGACTACCCTTGTGGGGCTGGGGGCTGCGCTATCGGCACCGGCCATGACGGGGGCCGCCCCCGCAGGTTCTCGCGCCGGTATTGCCGCCCCAGCGCGCCCGGTGGCTTTCCGGGTCATGAAGGCGGGTGCGGTCACTTCATCGGCTCAGCTCCCGAATTCGCCCTACAATAGACGCATGACCTCCCGCTGGGCCACCATTGCCGAATTCCCCGAATACGAGGTTTCCGATTCCGGGTTGGTTCGACGAATCACGACCGGGACTCACCTTGAAGCAGGCCAACTTGTCTCGCAGGTAGACGTTCTTGGTTACAAGGCGGTTAGCCTTTTCAAGGATGGGACCCGCCGACTGGTGCGGGTCCATCGGCTTGTCGCGCAGGCGTTTCTTCCCCCGGCTGGCAAAGGAGAAACAATGGTCGCCCACAACGACGGCAGCCGAACGAACAACTGCGCGACGAACCTTCGATGGGCGACTTGTCTGGCCAACCTGGCGGATCGAGCTGGTCACGGAACGGAACTTCGCGGGCGTCGTAACGGGCGCGCAAAGCTGACCGAAGATGCGGTCGCCTTCATTCGCGCCAACTACAAGCCGAGGCATCCGGAATATGGGGCCGCGCCCCTCGCCGCGCGTTTTGGCGTTACCGATGTCGCGGTCATTAAGGCTTTCAAAGGAACGAACTGGGCTCACCTCACCTGACTCCAGGCGTCCTGGCCAGCAACTCAGTTTTTTCCTGCGATCCTCGCGAGCTGCCGAATTCAAATTGATGGGCGTCGCGCAGGCACAGCCCGAAGATGCTGGCGATGGTTGAAATCAGGGCGATGACCTCTCCGGCCAGCTCCCTGCGGTAGATGGCCAGCACCAGCAGACATACGACCAAGCCGACTGCATCGAGGGCGACCATCACGTCCGCGCGCACGTTGCGCCGGCCCGCCTGGGCCAGGGCCACGTCCCGGTGCCGAGCGTCCTGTCGGTCGGCCAGGTAGGCCTTGTCCAGCTCGGCCTCGATGTTGGTGATGGCCTGGCGGAACTGCAGGACCAGACCGGGCTCAGCCTGCAGGGCCTGCACCGCCTCGGGCCCGGCCTTGCCGGTGACGGCCTGGGCGACCTCCACCACGCGCTGGGCGGCGTCGGCGGCCTTGTCGCTGCCGGACAGCCAGCGCACGATCTGCGGCGCGAACTGCGCCAGGCCCATGGCCAGGGTCAGCGGGTCCATCAGGCGTACTCCCAGATGACGTTGGCCGGCAGGCCCGGGCCGCCCGTGCCCAGATGAACGAAGGTCTTGGCGATGCCGATGCGGGTGAACCCGTGCTTGAGCGCCAGGCGCACCAGCTCGAAGCGCTCGGCCCCGGTGGCGCAGGCGATGTCCGCCGCGCAGCCGCGCGTGTGCTCGCCGCCCGTGCTGGCCTTGGCGGCCTCGACCGGGTGGCTGGGGTCACGGTAGCCGCTGGTGATGACCAGGGGCCGGCCCAGCTCACGGCGCAGGGCCTGCAGCCGGGTCATGAACTCGGCTGTCATGTGGCACTTGCCGGTGTGCTTGCACCGGAATTCGGCCTCGGTGAAATTGGGGAACTGACTCCAGTCCATGGACGCCCTCCTGTTGTTGGGTTGCGTCCATTCTTGGCAGGGGCCGAGGCCCCGCCGGACATTTGTCAGTCCTCGTCGTTCACCGCGTTGCTCATTACCTTCACGCGGCGCTCGCGCAGGGCCTTGAGGCGCTCGGCCTGGTCGGGGTTCTCCTGCTCCAGCTCGCGGCGCATCTGCTTGTTGATGGCGCGCACCGACTTGTCGGCGGCGTTGAAGGTGGCCATCTTCTTGCGCCCGGCCATCTCGTCGCCGTCGCCCAGCTCACGCACCACCTCGCGCGCCAGCTCGGGACGGCCGGACTTCATGAAGTAGTCGAACTGCTGCTTGGCGTCGGCGGCGCGCTTGCGGTCGTCGTAGTAGGCGCGCTCGCGCTGCGCGTCGTCGTTCTCGCCGTAGAAGCGGCTGGCCAGCGGCAGGCGGTTGACGCTGAACTCGCGGCCCCGGGCAGGTGCCTGGGCGGTGTCGATGGCTTGGTCCAGCGCTCGGCCGGGGCCGCCGGTCAGCGTGTAGAAGCCATGCTTGAGGATGTCCGGCTCGATGTTGATGACGCCAGGCTTCACCTTGTCGCCGCCGCTCATGTCGTTGAGCATCTTGGACGCGCCGATCCACAGGTCCGGCGTGTTCTCAAAGTGGCGGGTGTAGGCCGGCTTGGGGTCCAATTTCCCGTCCGGACGTTTGGCGGCCTTATAAACGGGCGCGCCCGTGAAGCTCTTGTTTTCGTCCGCCTGCACCACAGGGTCCAGGACGCTGGGGGCAATGAGCTGACTGATGGACTGCGGGCCGCCCAGCGGGCTGAAGGCATCGAGGAACAGGCCTGCCAGGCTCCAGCCGTATTCGCTGGCGTTGTGCGCATCCTTGCGGTTGACGGCATCGGAAAGAAGCCGGCCGGTGTTGTGGAAGATGTGCGGGCCCAGGGGCAGCGGCACCTTCACGTACTCGCCCGGGCGCGCCGGGTTCATGAAAATCCAGTTGCGCGACTTCTCGAACTCGGGGATGAGGTCGTAGCGGTTGCGGCCGGTTTCCTCGTCGTCACCTGCCATGGCGCGGTTGACCACATCCAGCAAGAAGCCGATGACGACCAGGCTGCCCACCGCCACCTTGGCCTTGCGGCTGGTGGCCAGGGCCTGCATCAGCCGCGCCGTGCCCTGCACACTGGCGTTGAAGAACATGTACAGCGCATTCACCACCGGGGTCAGGTTGCCCTTGCGGTTGAAGTTGATGGTGATGTTCTTGGCGATGGAGGCGGCCTGCTTGACAGAGCTGCCGTTGTCGCGCGCAGCCTGGAAGACCGACAAGCGCACGGTGTTCTCGATGATGTCGTTGTAGTCGTCGATGAACTCCAGCATGGTGCGGGCCAGGCGGCGCGGGTCGGCCTTGCCCTGCTGCATGCGGGCGACTTCCTTTTCCAGGGCCTGCATGCGCTCGGTGGAGTTGCCGAACACCTCCATGTACCCGGTCGTGCCGCCGGCCTCCTGCAGCTCGCGGGCGTAGCGCGCCCACTGGCCGGTGGCGTTGCCGCGCACCAGGCTGCGCATGCCGGAGAATGCCTTGGGCAGGTTGGCCACGACCTGGGCCTGCAGGCCCTCGGCCTTGGTGCCTTCGAGGTTGAGCATCGCGCCTTGCACGTCGCGCGCGAAGTTGGTCAGCCAGAACAGCGGGTTGCGCTGGGTCAGCAGCGACGCCATGAAGCGCGTGCCCTTGTTGAACACCTCCAGAATCTTGTTCATCTGCGCGATGTCAAGGTTCTTCATGGCGTGGGCCATGGCCATGGCGCGCTCGCTGCGGCGGTTGAACACGATGAAGTGCTCGGTGCCGTAGTCCTTGACCATAACCACGTTGTCGGCGGTCTGGTACATCGGGTCCACGGCGTTGCGGATCACCAGGCCGGTGGCCGGGTCGATGCGCGGCTTGGTGGGCACCTTGTCCACCTGCCAGAAGTCCGGGTTGGGATAGGCCAGGGCCATGCGCAGCAGGGTGCGGCCCACCTCGGCCTTCTCGGCGCGGATGGCGGCGGTTTCGGCCTGGGTCACGATGTTGGCCAGGATGTCCACCACCTTGAGGTCCGAGCCCACGGCGCGCTTGGCCTCGGGCCCGCGCACGGAAAAGCCCATGCCCCGGCCATTGCCGCGCTGGTCGGCTTGGCCGATGTCGCGCTGCAGCGGCACGTAGTGCTTGTACGCTGATTCCCAGGCTTGTACGTCGCTGGCGTCCTCCAGGCCATCCGCCACCAGGCCGGTGCGCACGTCGGCCAGGAGCTGGTCGATGTCGCGGGCGATAGTGGCCAAGGCCTGGCGCTTGCCAGAGGTCTGGAAGCCGGCCATGACGTTGGCGGCCTGCGCGTTGCTCATGCCCGACAGCGCGTCGTTGTTGGGCATGCCCGGGTTGATGGCCTGCATGGCGGCGTTGCGCTCGGGCGCGTGGCGCGCATGCAGGTACAGGTTCACGTCGTCCAGCGTGATGCCGGCGTTCTTGCCAGCCACGGCGATCTTGGCCAGGATGGGCTCGACCTGCTCGCGGTGCAGGGCATCAACGCGCGCAGCCACGCGTCCGTGATACAGCTCTTCGTTGAGGTAGGCATCCAGGCTGTCGGGCACACGGCCATAGGTGGACTGGATGGCGTCGCGCACACGCTTCACGTCGATCTTGTTGTTCTGGATCGCGCGGATGAAGGCGTCGCCTGCGCCAGGTTCTGGAACGTTCCAGCTTTGAGTGGCAGACTGGACGCCGCCCTGCTTGAGCAGCAGTGCCGTCGTGTTCTTGTTGGGTGTGCCGCCAGACATCTGGAGGGTTTCCATGACAAACCGCTCGGCCGCCGACGCATCGGCTTGACGCAGCCAGTTGGCCAGGCGCGCCATGCCAAAAACCTCCGCGACCCGCGCCAGAGCCCGCGCGATGCGCTGAATAGTCGTCGGCTCGGGCTTGTACTTGCGCGCAGCAAGGCCCTCGGCAATCTCTGCCAGCGCCTCCTCGACAGCCAGCGCTTCGTAGTTGGCCAATCGGTCCCCGGTCATGGGACCGCGCTTCTCATACATCAAGCGCTTGTCCTGGCCATCGGCTGACTTTTTCCACGTCGCGGCAAGCCGGCGCACAGTTACATCACCAGCCGCCAGGTCGAGCATCGCCGCGATATAGTCTGGATTGCTGCGGAAGCGCACCTTCGCACCACGGTGGAACAGCTCATGAAAGACCGTCTGATGAACGCCGATGACAGAGCCGATGTGGTCGGCGAAAAGAACAATACGTCCATCTGGGAGAGTGCCCCCCATTGGACGTATGCCAGGAGCGACTGTGATTCCAGCGGCAGCAGGGTCAGCGAAGACTTCAATATCGGGAGCGTTCGGGACACCCTTTACGGCCGTCTGTGCGGCCTTGCGAACCGCATCAAGCGACATCTTTCCCAGCGCTGAAGCTGACCCACCGTTCGGCGCATAGAGCTGAATGCCGTCGCCGTCCGCCTGTTCCGGCGCACGGAACAAGGCAATGCCGTTCTCCGTTTCGCGGGCCTCGATGGTCTGGAAGAACTGCTCGAAGGCCGCGCGCACGCTGGGCAGCTCGTCCCCGGTGGGGTACGGGTAGCTGTCGTCCAGCTCCATGCCCATCTTCTCTGCCGCCTTCCAGGCCTCGGGCGACACGATGTTTGCCAGGTAGTCGTTCGAGGCGTTTTGGTCCTGCAGCTTGTTGATGAGGAAGGCCTCGAAGGCGCGCGCCGACATTTCCACGTCGGTGCTCCAGTAGTCCTTGGTGCGCTTGGCGTCCAGCTTCTCGGCGCGCGACTTCAGGCCGCTGTTGCTGATGGCCTTGAGGACTGCGCCGAAGGCTTGCACCATTTCGCGGCGCACACCCCGGTCCTCGTAGAAGAACTGGCGGTCACGCGAAGCCAGGCCCACGTCGGAGGCCTCGGTCATGTAGTCGCTGGGCTGCTTGCGCGCGCGCGAGAAATAGTTGTCCAGCGCGTGCCACCATTCATGGCCCAGGCTGCCCGCGCCGTTCTTCTTGGTCAGGTTGATGACCACCTTGTCGCGCTCGTAGTGCGCGGCGGCCGGCTTGAGGCCACCCGAGCCACGCGCGCCGAAGGCCAGGCCCAGCTCGCCATTGAGGGAGATGGCCTTGGGCGGGATGCCCAGGACGGCGGCCATATCCATCAGGGCGTCGAAGGCGTCGTTGAGGTCCTTCTGGCGGCGGCCCTGCTCGACCCAGTTGCCGAACTCCACACCCCGGAAGCCGAAGGTGTTGGCGAAGAACTCAGGCGTCACGTCCTGGCCGGCGCGCATATCCTCGCCCACGCGCGGCTCGTTCACGTCGCGGCGCTCGAACGGCGTTTCCTTGAACTTGGCCAGCTTGTCCTCCAGCTCGGCCAGGTTGGCGTCGCGGTGGGCGCGGGCCTCGCTGGACGACTTGAAGGGGCCGGCCAGCTTGGCGTAGTTTCGGCCGATCTTCTTGCCAACCCACAGCGTGCCGGTGCGGCGGTCGGCGATGATGTCAAAGCTCGCGCCCTGCTTCTTGGCGGGGCCGGTCTGCAGGCCGTCGTACTTGGCCTTGAAGGCCTCGATGGCTTCCTCGCGGGTCTTGCCGGTGGCAATCTCCACGGGCCAGTTGGACCAGGCGGTGGCGGCGGCTTCCTTCTCCACCGTCCACAGGCTGACGTTTTTCTCGCCCTTGTAGAGGGTGTAGTTGTGAAAGGCCAGGTTGATGCCGGCCAGGCTCTTGGCGTGGCCCACGGCCTGGTACAGCGCGGCGCGGCCCTTGACGTGCTGGGCGGCGCTGGGCAGTGCGCCCCGGTCGCTTTGCAGCACGTCCAGGGTGAAGCGGCCGCTGTCGGTGCCATTGAGCACGTCGGTGGCCATGGTGCGCAGGGTCTTGACCTGCTCGGCCCAGCGCTTGACCTTCCAGCTTTGGCGGGGCTTGTTGGGAATCTCGTCGCGCGCGGCGCGCACGAAGGCCACAGCCAAGGGGTCCGCGCCGTTGTCCAACAGCGCCTGGTAGTCGGGCTGGGGCCACACGCGCGACAGCGGCTCGGCGGCGATCTGCTCGTCGCTGACCTCGCCGAGCTGGTCCTTGAAGCCAGTCCAGGCGTCCTTGCGCGCGCCGCCGATCTTCTGGCCGAAGTCCTCGATGCGCCCGCTCTTGACCGGGGGATCGACGGGCGATTCGTCGTTTGCTACACTGGGTTCGCCGGGTTTGAGGCGAGCTGTGTCACCCTCAAGGCCATTGGCGGCGGCAGTGTCTGTCCTCGTGTCGCCCTCGGCAACTTTTTTCTCGAACGCCGTCAGCAGCCAGTGCTTTGCGGCCCCATCCCACTCCAAGCGGACAGCGGCTTTGTGCGTTTCGGACTCCATCTGAACCCGGTTCGCGGTTCGATTGACAACCCTCAGTGACGCGATGATGCCCTGGAGGTCATCCAACACTTCCGGGTGCCACTTGACGAGCTTGGCCAAGCCGAAGCCATTGCTTTCTCGGGTCCCGGCTTTGCCCCACACCAAGTCAATGTCCCCTACTTCCGGATGGCTGAGCGCCGCCACGGCTTCGCCGTCTTGCAGTTCGGTCAACGCCTTGATAGCGCCCTGGGCATCACCACGGTATTGGGTAAGGATGGGACCGAACGGCCCGGGCGATTGACCTGAAATGCTGCGCGAGGACTGGGGCTTGTCCCCGAAGATGTCTGCTTGTCCACGTGCGGCCGCCTGGTCGGCGGGCCGGCCGCTGCCGGTCAGGGTGAAGTCGTCGCGCTCGGCGTCGGCCTGGGCGCGGCGCTGGTCTTCCCGGTCGGCCGCCTGGCGGTCCTTCTCGGCCTGCTCCAGCTTGTCCACGCGCTGCTCGATGTCGGCAGGGGTGTAGCTGGTCAGGGTGTCGGCGGCGTCTGCTTCATTGCTTGCCCAGCGGCGCGCGTCGGCCTCGGTCTTGAACGTTTGGGTGACGATTTCGCCAGTGACGTACCCGCCACCGGCCGCGTTGCGCTCTTTGCTCTTGCGGGCCAGGCGGTACTCGTCATACAGCGGGTCGTAGAAGATGGTCCAGCCTTTGACCGCGCCTCGGCTCATGCCTTGGCGCTTCCAGGAATCAAAGGTTTCGCTGCTCAGCGGCTTGATTTGCTGCTGAGATTGAGCGGCTGGCGCAGCCGCCTGTTCGGCGCTCAGGCCTTGGTCTTGGGCGTCTGGGCCAGAATCCTGGCGCGCTTGGCGGCCATCATCTTGGCCAGAATCTCCACGGCCTCCTTGCTGGGCTGCTTCGAGCTGGGCGATGGCGTCGGTGATGGCTTGGCGGGCGGTTTCATAAAACTCCTGTTGGGGTAGGTCAGGATACTGGCGAACCAGGTCCTCGAACAAGCTCTCGCTGTCGCCGCCCATGTCGTCCAGGCGGTTGGCCAGGGCGCGCACCTCGGCCTGCAGCTCGGGGCTGGCTTGCCAGTAGCCGGCGGCGTCGCCGTCTTCCTCGGTGAAGCCCAGCTCGGCCAGGTCGGTGAAGGGGTCGAAGTCCTCCTGCTGTGCGGCTTCCTGCTGGGCGCGCAGGTGATCCTCGTACTGGGCCTGCAGCTCGGCCTCGGCCTGGCGCTCGAAGCCCTCGGCGGTGTACTGCGGGGCCTGGGTGAGGCTGCGGCGGATCAGGTCGAAGGCGTCATTGTGCAGGTCGGACTGCAGGTAGCCGGCCTCCTGCAGCTTCTCGGTGGCCTGCTCGATGGTCAGGCCCTTGCCAGGCGCGGCGTACAGGGTGCGGTTGCCGATGCGCGGGTTGCCCTCGATGCCCAGGTCGCTGCGCACGTCCTGGCGCAGGCCGCCCTCGGCGGCGATGAACTCATGGGCGGCCAGGGGCTGGCCCTTCTGGCCGACGTTGGCCTGGCGCAGGCGGCGCGCGGCCTTCTCTTGGGCGGCGAGCTGGGCCGGGGTTTTGTTGGCCAGGACGTAGCCGCCGCCGGGGTGGCTGACCACGCGCAGGTGCGGCTGGAGCTTGCGCGCCTGGCTGGCGGCGGCGCGGGTCTTGAAGGGCTTGCCGCCCTGGGCCAGGTCGATGCCGTCGCGGCCGTAGCGGGCCATGGCGTCGGCGGCAGCGACAGCGGCCTGCTCGGGGGTGACGGGCGAGGCGGCCGGTGCCGATGCCGGCGCGGGGGTGGTGGTTGGCGCGGCAGGCGCGGGCGCGGGCGCGGCCGGCGGGTTGGCGCGGGCCTCGGCTGATGCCACGGGCGAGATTGGCGCGCCGCCTTTACGAGCCCGAATTTCGGCGGCCTTGCGACGATACTCTGCCGCTTGTTCAGCCGATCCGAGTTCACCCATGGCATCCTGCTCATCGGCAAGGCGATCATAGAAGACGGCTCGCCTTTCAATGCCTTCATCGCGCTCGCTCTGAGTGACCCCACGGCGATTCTGGCGAGCGCTCTGAAACCGACGCTCCCGCTCAGACCAAAGCATTTCAGGGCTGACGCCTTCGTGAGTTTGCCCGGATTCAAGAACACCACGGCTGACCATCCCGGCCGCGCGAAGTGCATCCTGCTCTTGTTGTGTGAATTGGTTGATGTTGATGAGGCCGCTGTCGGCCTCAATCATGTCTGGGAAACTGGAAAACACCGAGTCCGGCACAGTGCTGATGTCAGAGGCCGGCGCGGGCGCAGAAGCCGGCACAGAGGCCGATGCGGACGCGGGTGCAGGCGCGGGCGCGGGCAGCGGCTGGCCCATGATGCGGGCGACCGTCTGCTGCACGGTGCGCTGGGGCGGCGCGTCGGCGAAGGCCTGGCTGTCTTGGTTGATGGCGCTGGCGAGCTGGCGTCCGGCCAGGTATTGGTCCAGGGCCTGCAGGGCGCTCTCATCGGCCGGCGCGGACGGCCGAATGCGGGGGGCAGGCGGCGGCGCGACGACGGGCTGGGCCTGCTCGGGCTCCTTCTTGCCCATCAGCGAGACAGCCACCTGCGGCGTGGACATCACGCCACCGGCTGCCGCGCCCAGCACGGCGGCGTCGGGCACCTTGTCCATCAGGCCTACGTTTTTGCCCGAGGCGTAGCGGTCCAGCACGTTGCCGCCGAACTGCGCGAGCGCTTCCTCGATGGCACCGGTGGCCGAGTTGGCGGTGACAGCGCCACCGGCGGCCAGCAGCTTGCGCCCAGCGGCGGACAGCACGCTGCGCTGGGTCGCCTCGGGCAGGCCGGCCAGCGCCTTGGCCACGCGGTCGAACGCACCCAGGGGCAGCATTTCGGTGCCTGCCTCGATGAAGCCCTTGGCCACGGCCACGCGCGGGTCGTCGCCATCGACGTAGGCCGAGCCGGCGGCCTGCGCGCCCATGGCAGGCAGGATGGTGGCGCGCAGCGGCGGCACCAGCGCGGCCATCACGCTTTGCGCGATCTGCGGGGACTGCTGCGCCAGGTTGACCATGAGCCACTCGCCGAATTGATCGCGGTCCCAGGCCTTGGCCATGGACTGGCGGCCCACGCGCGGCGAGTAATCGCGCGCCGCGCCGGTCAGGTACTCGGTGCCCGGCATAGTGCCGGGTGACGGCATGGGGCCTGCGCCAGCCAGGCCCAGCACCGGGTCCACGAATGTCTTGTTGACGAAAGCGGCGGCGGTCTGCGGCGCGTTGATGGTGCCGGCCAGCACGTTGGCCGAGCCGGAGGCCAGGCCGCCGAGCACGGGGTTGTCGCGGGCGAACTGGCGGCGCGCTTCGGCACGGCCGGCCTGCTGCGCGCGCTGCGCTTCCTGCTCGATGGCCAGCGAGTTGGGCAGGGGCAGCGGCGGGGCCTTGCCGTCGTCAATCGCGCGCGCCAGGCGGCTGGCGGTGTTGAAGTCGAACGGCGCGGGCTCGCCTTTGACGCCCTCCATCACGCTGGGCTTGGGGCCCATGGCGCGCAGCGCAGCCAGCGGCACCTGCATCTGCGGCGGCAGCGAATCGGCCAGCGGGCGGTCCTGGGTGAAGGCGTCCGCGATGCGCGAGAAGAAACCCTTGGCGGGCTTCTTGGGGATCAGGTCATCGAATTCGACGGATTGGTTTTGCTTGGGAATCAGGTCATCGAATTCGATGGTCATTTACAGCCCCGTGGTGTCCACACCGTTGTCTTTGAGTCGCTGCAGGACGGCCTCGCGCGGCGCGCCTGCTTTGATGGCGGCGCGCGCCTTTTCCAGCGCGGCCGGGTCCTTCACGGGGATTTTTGAGGTACCGGGCTGGCCGGGCGGATTTTTGTCACTGCCCTCGGCCAGGCTCTTGACGGCGGGCAGGCCCCGGCGCGCCAGGCGCTTGTTGACCTCGGTCAGGATGGTGGCATCGTCCGCGCCAGCAAACATTGGAGTGTTTTCTACGGCGGCAATCACCGCGTTGCGGGCCTTGGCATTGGTGGCGTCGGCACCGGTACCCTTGGGAACAGCGACGCCAAGCGCCTGTGGGTCCCCCTGGGTGGGAACGCTGATGATTGTGGGCAGGCCGGTGTCCTCGTCCAGAATGGTCACGAGCTTGTCCAGGCCGGCCACCACGCGCTCGCGGCGGGCGTTGGACAGGCCGGCGCTGGCGTTGTGCTGGTTGGCCAGCGCGCCCTGGCCGGTGGCGAAAATCTTGGCCAGGACGGGGCTGGCCTGGGTGATGGCGCCGGTGAAGTTGTCCATGGCGTAGCCGGTGTTGCCCACCTCGTTGAACAGGGGGCGGGCCTCGGCGGCGGCGAAGGCCCTGCCGGCGTTGGGGGCCAGCGCCGGGTTGGCCATCACGTTGTCGATGGTGTAGCGCTTTTGGTCGGCCAGCGCGGCGTTCGCGCCCTGCGACACGTTCGAGCCGGTGCCATACATGCGCTGCATCAGCGCGATGGACTGGCCCAGCTTGGCCACAGTCTCGGGGGCGGCCGGCGGCGGCTGCACCGGTCCCACGCCATCGGCCGGGGCCTCGTAGCTGGGCCCGAAGCTGCCGGTTTCCAGGCGCTGGCGGAAGGCCGGGGCCAGGGAGGTGGGCAGGCCCAGCTCCAGCATGGCGGTGTTGAGCGGGTCCTTTTGCAGCCCGAGCTGATGCACGTCCAGGTCGGCGGCGGCGTTGTTCTTGCGGGCGCTGGCCAGGCTGGACTCGGCGCTGGCGCGCTGGGCGGCCATGCGTGCGCCGCTGAGCAGCGCATCGTCCTCGGCCTTCTGGCGGTACTGGTCGCCCAGGACGTAGGCCTTGAACAGGTTGCCGATGCCCTGGCCGGCGGCGGCGGCTCCGTCAGCTTGCAGCGCGAATTTCATAGTGTTATCCCGGGAAGGCAGAAACAAACGAGTTGGGTTTCAGGCCCATCGTCATGCCGGGCTTGAGGCCGGTGCCGATGGTGGCGCTGGGGTTTGCGCCCAGGGCGCTGGGCGACAGGCTGTAGGTGGTGCCGGTGCTGGCTGGTTTGCCCGCGCCGGCCATCAGGCCTGCGCTGCCGGCGGTCTGCAGCAGCGATCCGGCGAAGGTCATGCCCGGGTCCACCAGGCCGGCTTGCTGGATGGCGATGTTGTCCGCGCCTTGCTGGCCGCGCGAGAACGAGTTGAGCTGGTCCACGGCCTGGCCGGCGTCCATCAGGCGGATGCCCTCGTTCATGCGCAGGCGGCTGGCGCTGGTGGTCTTGCCCAGCAGGCGGGCCAGTTGCTCGGCCTGCTTGATGGTGTTGAGGTCGGCGGCGGCCTTGGCCTGGGTGTAGTCGTCCGACACATCGCCCTGGGTGGTGGCCTGCTGCGCGCGGATGGTCTGCGACTCGCTCACCGGGGTGATGAGCGACTGCTCGATGTCGGTGGCAATTTGCTCCTGCTCGGCGGTGCGCAGGCCCGGGTCGTAGGTCTGGGCGGTGTCCAGGGCCTTCTTCTCGGCCTGCATCTGAAGCTCGCGCTGGGAAGCTAGGCTGCGTGCGATCTCCTCGCGCTGGCGTCGCTGGGCGTCGGAGCTGGCTTTGTACTGCACGCCAGCGCCGGCAATCATGGCCGCCAGCGCTGCAATTTCAAGTCCGGTCATCGCGGCTTCCTTTAGGTCGTTGCGCCTTGGTAGCGCTGGGTGGGCGAGGACACGCCCGGGAACTGCTGGTCGGCGGCGGTGCGGCCTGCCAGGCGTCCGGCGTTGGTCTGGTTGACCAGGTAGGCGCTGGCCAGGTCATCGAACAGGCGACCCACGGTGGAGCCGGCGCGGGCGCCGGCGGCGTTGGCGGCATTGACCTCCAGGCCGTTGAGGGCCTGCTGGGCGGCGGTGCCGGTGTCGATGCCGGACTGGGCCAGGCTGACCAGGTTGGAGCGGGTGCGCTCGTCGGCGGTCTTGAGGTCGGCGGCGGCCTGGTCAGCGATGCCGCCAGCTCGCATCAGGCCCTCGTTGGTGCGGCGGTTGATTTCGGCCACGCTGTCCACGTCCACGCTGCTGCCGGCCATGCCGGTGCGCGCCAGGCCGAAGCGGTTGCGGCGCTCGAACTCCTGGGCCTGGCGGTCCACCTCGGCCTTGTTGAGGTCGTACACGGCGGACTTCTGGGTGTCGTACATGGTCTGGCGGCCCGCGCCGTTGAAGACGCGGTTGATTTCCTCGGTGGCGGCTTTGATGCGCGCCTGGCGGTCGGCCTCCTGCTGGCGCGCTTCTGCGCCCGGGTCGCCGCCGCCCTTGTGCGGGCGCAGGCGCTCGCCCTTGCGACGCGGCCAGGCCCCGATGGCCGGCCCGCCGAACTCGGCCGACTGCTGCGCTTCAAACTCGTCCATGCGGTGCATAGGTCCTCCAGCTCTCATAACGGTGCGCGCACCACGCGGTACGCGGTTTCAAATCCCCACGGGGCCAGCAGCCGGGCCATGGCCGCGCTGCACGATGCCTCGATCACGTTGACGCCCGCGCGCCGACACCAGGCGCGAAAGGTCGGCCAGAACTGGCTGGCCACGGCGTCCAGGTCGCGCCCGCCCAGCGCCATGATGTTGATGGCCAGGGTCTGCGGGTAATGCACGAACTCGAAGGCCATGGCCATCAGGGGCTGGCCGTCGCGCTCGGCCACGGCGGTGATGGCCCGGCCCTCGCGGGTCAGGCGCGCCAGGTCGTCCACGGTGAACTCGCCCCGGGCGGCCTGGTCGATCACGGGCTGCAGCAGCGGCACGGCCATGTGGAATTTTTCGTCGAACAGCCGGGCGTCGGTGATAAATGTCACGTCCATCACACGGGCCCCAGCACGTCGTAGTAAACGGTCAAGGCGTCCAGGCGGAACGGCTTGGTGTCGTTGTTCCTGAATCGCATGGAGAACTCGGTGCCCACGCACTCCACAGGGATGACGCCACCGGGGCGGGTGTTGCCCTTGACGCGCACGGGGGTGGTGTAGGCCTCAGGGTCGCGGGCGTCAAAGCCGATGGAGAACTCGCACCGCCCGTCCACGACCACATCCACCCCGGTGATGCGCTTGAGCTGCCCGGGGGTCTTGAAGTTCATGTACGGCAGGTCAATGAGCACCTCGAACGGCAGGCCCTGGTCGGAGCTGACGGCCTCATCGAGCTTGTAGACCTTATCGCCCGAGCGGACGTAGAGCGTTGCGCCCAGCTCGGCGAAGGCATCCACGGATTCAGGCAGGTAGTACTGGGACCAGGCCGCGATCTTTGAGGTGCGGCTGATGGAGTACACGAACAGGCGGTTGCCGATGGCGCAAACGTACTGGCCGGTGCCGTAGAAGTAGAAGGCGCGCGGGCGCACGCCGGGGACCTTGGTTTCGGGCCGCACCAGGGCGTCGATTGGCGAGCCCACGTCCACGTCGGCCAGGCTGTTGGTGAGCTGCAGGGTGGTGATGGACCGGAAGCCGTAGTCGCTCAGGAAGTACAGGTCGCCAGCCACGGTGGCCACCGAGCGCGGGAAGGTGGTGCCCACGTTCTCCACGATGGTTTCCAGGCGCATGTTGGCGGGATCGGGGTCCACGACCCACACCTGCGCGCCGTCCTTGGACAGGGCTACCAGCTTGCCCTGGTAGATGCCCAGGGCGTTGGTGGAGCGGTCGCCTCGGCTATTGAGGCCCGTGGGCAGGAAGCCGGCGTCGTTGGCCTCGCTCCAGTTGCGCGGGTCGCCGGTCTTGCAAAAGCGCACGGTGTCGCCGTTGATGGCGAACAGCTTGCTCGACAGCTTGACGAGGCCGGCGGTGTTGGGGCACTTGTCGTCCGTCACCCGGGTGTCTGCGCTGCCGTCCAGGTAGTGGTGCTGGATCAGGTCATCTTCAAACTGGATGGCGGCGTAGATGAAGCCGTTGAACACATCGGCATAGGGCACGTCGATGACGGAGCGGCTGCCTGCGGAGTACGGCACGCGATGCGCCTCGAACAGCGTGTTGGCGTGGGTGATGTCGCCCTGGGCGTAGAAGGTGTGCAGCTTGCCGAAGGCGGCGAATAGCCCCTTGGTGCCAGGCTCCAGCTCTTGGACCAGCGTCAGGCCTGGGCGCTTTTGCGTGGCCAGGCCGGTGGTGACGTAGGCGTTCTTCATCTCACGCAGGCGGTTGGCATCCGAGACGGATGCGCCCTTGCGCAGGTCGATGCCCAGGTCGAACCTATCAAAAGGTGATTTGTGCCATAATGATCACGCCCCCTTTCTCGGAGAAAGCCAATGGGAAAACCAATCGACCTGACGGGCCGATCTTTCGGTCTTTGGACAGTTGTATCCAGGGCCGAGTCGCCGCCTGGATACAGCCATTTGCAGCACTGGCTTTGCCGATGCGCCTGCGGCAAAGAGGCTGTGCGCCGTGGCTCGCAAATGCTTTACGCAGAGCGTCAGGGCAAAGTGCAGTCGTGCCAGAGCTGTGGAACCAAGCAACAAGTCACGCATGGCAAGTCGAAAACGCCCGAGTACAAAGTCTGGGCTGCCATGCTGGACAGATGCCGAAACCCGAACCACCATGCCTTTGCCCGCTACGGCGGCCGAGGAATCACTGTTGACAGCGCCTGGGAGAGTTACGAGCAATTCATCGCAGACATGGGTCAAAGGCCTAGCGCAGATCACTCGCTGGATCGCATAGACAACGATGGCAACTACAGCCCGAACAACTGTCATTGGACGACCCAGCGGACGCAGAACCGCAACCAATCGCGCAATGTGCTTTTGACCTTTCGCGGAGTAACGCAGTCTGTGATGGACTGGGCCGAGGCCACAGGCCTGAGCCATGCGGCCATCACGCAGCGAATCAAAAACCTTGGCTGGAGCGTTGAAGAAGCGCTGACCACGCCGGCTGGAAAGGCCTGCAACTGGCGCGGCACACAGCACAAGGATGCAGCGCAGTACGAATTCAACGGCAAGCGCCAAAGCCTGACGCAATGGGCCATTGATCTTGGTGTGCCTCGCAGCAAGCTCGCCACGCGCTTGAAGCGCGGCTGGACTGTTGAACGGGCTTTGAGCGAGTAGCACGTCAGGTCCGGAGGCTGTAACCGTTGGCGGTGCGGGCCACCTGGGGCGCGCGCTCGTACTGGCCGACGTTGGCGAAGTACCGCTTGTTTTCCTTCTGCTTCATCTTCTCGCTGTCGAGCATGGCCTGGAAGGTGACGGCCGCCGGCTGGGCGTCGGGGTGGCGGTAGTGGGCCTTGGCGGTGGCCAGGGCGTACAGGAACACCAGGCGGTCGGGCACGCTGGGGCGGTCGCTGGCGCGCTCAAAGCGGTTCTTGTCGGCGGTGTACTCGATGATGAGGTCGTAGGCCTGGCCGGGGATGGGGTACAGCTCCATCTGGCCGTTGAGGTGGTCGTAGCGCTCGGGCCGCTCGCGGATGTCGGAGTTGGCGCGGTCGGACTCGCTGATGCCCTGGGCAAGCGGGTGGCGCAGGCTGTCGGACTCCACGACCCACACGGACAGCACGCGACCCGGGTCGATGGGCTCGTCCTCGGCGTCGTTGTGCCAGTCGTACAGGTAGCTGTTGGCCTCGGTGCGCAGCACGGCCTTCTTGCGCTGGGCCGGCGGCTGCAGCTTCTCGAACACGAAATCATGGGCTTCCTGCAAGAAGCTCTTGATGACGGCCTCATTGTTCTTGGAGGCGCTGCCCTGGGTGACGAATCCCAGGCGGGCGCGCAACTCTGTCATCAGCTCGCCCAGGGTGCGGTTGCGTTGCGTGATGGCGTTCATGAGTTCAGCCTTTCGGGAGTGCGCCGTGTCCGGCAAGCCACATGGCCAGGCCCAGGACAGCCACGCCCGTGAGCCAGGCCAGCTTCTTGAGGACGTTGCGGCCAACCTCGGTGTAGACCTTGTTGAGCGCGACCTGGGCGGCGCGCTCGGCGATGGCTTCGATTTGTGCGTCGGTCAGGGGGATGTCTTTCTGCATGGTGGCCCTTTCTTATGCAGCCAGCGGCTGGATGGGAATGACGCGCTGGCTGGACGGCGCAGGCGTAGCGGCGCGCCAGAGGTCCTGACGGTCGGCTCGATGCGGGCCCTCGATGCGAACAGGCACCAGGCCGGTCAGGAATTCGATGCCGGCGGCGAAGATGGGCACGGCGTCGGAGAAGGCGTTGTCGCACGACGCATCCCACAGCGGCCCGCTCAGGAACAGGCAAGAGCCCTTGCAGATGTGGACCATCGGGCACTTGGGGCACTCCTCGCGGTCGGTCCAGTGGGTGCCGGTTTTCAGCTCCACCGCGTCCAGGTCCGAAACGTGGCCGATCTTGTGCGCGATGCCGGCCGGGTTGACCGACACGGAGGACACGTTCTGGCAGGTCAGGACGTTGCCGTGCAGGTCCACCGCCACCTTGTCGGGCTGGTCCATGCCGCACTTCTGGCCCACCGACGCCAGCGGACGACCCAGGCGCAGGGAGTTGACGAAGCTGGCCACCTTCTGCTGGACCGCGCCGACGAAGAGCGACGCCTGGCCGCTGCGAATCTCACCAAAGGCACGCGCGCGGAACCGCGCCATGTCGTCGGCAGCGAGCGACAGCGCCGCGCCGCCCTCGTCGTAGGCGTCGATGAAGCCGCCCTCGCTGATGGCCAGGTGCTGGTGGTCCTGGCCCACCAAGTCCAGGAAGAACTGCTGCACGGCAGCGCGGCTCTGGTTGCCCTTGTGGATCATCGCGTTGAAGCTGAAGCGATTTTTGGGGGCCAGCAGGCGGTAGAGCTTGAGGATGGTTTGCTTAAGCTGCGGGTCGTCCAGCGGGTCCGGACCGCGCACGCTTTGGCCCGGGCCGTCATGCGACAGGCCCACCTGGAAGCCCAGGCGGTCCAGCCACTCGACCTTCTCGTCGTCCAGCAAGCTGCCGTTGGTGATGATGGCGAACTGGGTGCCCGCGAACTTGGCGCGCAGGGCCTCGGCCAGCGGCTTCATAGTCTTCCAGTAGACGAAGGGCTCGCCACCCCAGAACTCGATCTTCTCGGGGGCTTCCTTGAGCCAGGTGTCCAAGTTGGCCAGGAAGGCGCGCGCCTGCTCCTGATGCGTGGCCTCGGCGTGCGGCACGAAGCGCTGCGAGCAGTATTCGCAGGAGTAGTTGCACGACAGGCCGAGCTGGATTTTCAGGGTCTTGATGCCGGCCTTGCCTTTGGGCATCTTGCCGGGGTCCTGGTAGTCCACCTGGAACGGCTTGGCTGGGGTCAGCGAGACATAGTTCTCGTCAGTCAGGGTGGAGAACTCGGTCGTGTACAGCAGGGTCTTTTCCTGCTGGGTCTTGGGGTCAACCGCGGTGATCTTGAAGGTGGGCATTTCAGAACCTCATGGGAGCGTGCAGCTCGACGTAGCAGTGGCTGGCGACCTGGAAATTGACGACGATGCAGATGCGCTGACCCTGGCCGCGATACACATTGGTTTCGTGCCACAGGTACGCGGGATGAATCACGCTCAGGTTCTGGTAGGGCTGGATGACCTCCAGCTTTTGCCAGTATGGGTAGTTGGGCGCGGGCCTGGGGTCCTGCAGCAGCAGCGCATGGCTGCCGTGGCGAATGGTCTGGCCGGCTTCCTGGTCGCGCTGGTCGATCTGCAGGTAGTGGATGAGCACGCCATCCATGGCCTGGTGGTAGTGCGGGTAGGTGCGCGCGCCAGGCTCTTGCACGTTGCCAAAGCATCGGCCCACCAGCTTGACCTCGTCGGCCTGCTCGACAGCCAGCGCCTCGCGCAGGTAGCGGCGGTACATTTTGCAGGCGAACTGCTCGAAGGCCAGGATGGACTCGCGCTCTTCGGGGAACTGGTCGATGTCGGAGAACAGGTTGTACGGCGTTACGGCGTAGGCCTTCTTGGACTTCATGAACTCATGAAAGCCAGGAGACTTCTCGGCCACTTCGTCGCGCGCACTCTCGCGGCGGCGCACAGCAGCGATCAGGTCCTGGCGGATTTTCTCGGGGAGCGGGGTGTCTTCCTCCATCACCGGGGTCGTCCAAAGATGGCGAATGGTCATGCAGCTTCCTTGTGGGCTTGGTGAGTGCCGGCAAGCTGCTCCAGCAGCCGGCGGGACATCAGCGGGCCGTCCACGGGCTGCACGGCTTCCTGGGTTTCCAGCGTTGCGCTGTCCTGCATGAACAGCATGACGGCGCACTCGCGCATGGAGGCCAGGCGCGAGCCAGGAACCAGCGCGCGCACGCAAAAGCTGTCGTGCAGGTGCTGGGCGATGTAGTCGGGGACGGTCATGCCGGCGCGCTTGGCCGGCTCGGTCAGGTCGCGCCAGGCCGGGGCTTCGCCGCGCGCCAGGGCGTGCTCGCCCACGGACAGCATGGCCGGTCCGCCGCCCAGCGTGGCCAGCTCGTTGCGGCCCAGCTCCAGGCGCTCGCTGCGGCCAGTAGCCGAAGAGGTGAATGCGATGGCCACGCGGTCGTCATCAACCTGCACCTGGGCGGCTGCCAGGCCGGCGCGTGACGGGTAGCGGTAGACGATCACGCAGTCTCCACGCGCAGCTCGAATGCGCCGGGAAAGTAGCGAAAGCCACTCTTGATGCGGGCGGCTGCGCCAGGCTCAAGCGGCGCGGTCCAGAAGAACTGCCCTTGGCCTTGCTCGTCCAGCTCCACGCGAGCACGGTCGGCCACGCCCAGGGTGGGCTCCAGGTAGATGGTGGCGCGCGCCGTCACCGGCTGGCACGCGCTGTCTTGCAACTGCACCGCGTACTGCGCGGTCTGGCCAGGCGCGACGGTGGCGGGGCCGGTGATGACCGGCTTGAACTGCAGCGCCTCGAAGTCGTTGGAGCCCGCCACTTCCGTTACCGGCAGGTCGATGGCCGGGAAGATGTGGTTGGGGTCGGTGGCGATGAAGAAATTGCACTGGCGCAGGGAGGTGATGTGCCGGGTGGGCACGATCACGCGCAACGCCGCGTTCCATTGCAGCTTGTTCTTGACGTGGGCCACCACGTCGCGCCGGCCGTGCAGCGTGTCCAGGAACAGATTCTTCCATTCGATGGGGTCGCCATTGAGCAGGTCGTGCATATTGAAGCTCATGCACGCGCCGTCATCGAAGCCTTCAGTGGCGCGCAGCTCGTCCAGCGTCACCGAGAAAGCGCCGTCCTTGACTTGCTCAGGGATGACGCCGTCCTCGGCCTCGTCCTGGCGGCAGCGGCCAAGGGCCGCGAACGAGGCGCGCAGCTCAGTGTCGGTGATGGTGAGGGTCAGGTTGCCCAGGCCGCCGGCGCGAGGGTAGGTGAAGATTCCAGCCATGTGTTGCCCTCAGCAGTTGCACTGGCAATTGCAGTTGCAGTTACCTGTCAGAGTCAGACCGCCCCCCAGGGAGATCGTCGCTCCGTTGTCCACCAGTGAAATCGTTCCACCGAAGCTGGACACGTTGTTGAACCCGTTGGGGTTGTGCGTGCCGACAGCGCAGTTGCTGACAGCTGAAAAGAAATACTGATGAAGCCAGCCGTAGTTGGCGGACCACACCTGGCCGGCGTTGTTGGTGTACAGGTCCCAGTTGCCGTCCGTCTTCAGGAAGCCCATCAGGTCATCGTTGTGATGGAGCTTGCGGGTGCGTCCGGTGGACGTGTCGGCCAGGTCGATGGTGGGCGCGGCGCTGGCGACGGTCATGCCGGGCAGCGTCAGCGCGCCGGTCATCGTATCGCCCGTCTTGGCCACGCGGCTGCTCACGTCGCCTGCAGGGCCTTGAGGGCCTTGAGGGCCTTGGGGACCCTGCGGGCCAGTCAGTCCTTGCGGGCCAGCAGGTCCGGTTGCGCCGGTCGGGCCTTGCGGGCCTTGGGGTCCAGTGGGGCCCTGGGGGCCGGCCGGTCCGGTGGGGCCGGTCGCGCCTTGAATGCCCTGCAGGCCTTGAATGCCCTGCTCGCCCTTGTTGGCCAGCTTGCCCCACTGCGTGGTCGCGGCGTCGGAGGGCGGCACGTTGGTGGAAAACTGCTTGGCGATCCAGGAGCTGCCGGCGTAGAACACAGCGTCATCGGCGGCGTAGCCAGTTGCCGCATCCCACTCGCCGCGCCAAGTCAGGCCGCGCTCGCCTTGCGGGCCTTGGACGCCCTGCGGACCTTGCAGCCCCTGGGGGCCCTGCGGGCCTTGCGGGCCAGTGGGGCCCACGGGGCCAGTCTCGCCTTGGATGCCTTGCGGGCCTTGTGGGCCGATGGGGCCCACCGGGCCAAGGGGCCCAACGGGGCCTTGCGCGCCCTGTTCGCCTTTTTCACCCTTGCCGAACGGCACGCCACCGGACCATTGGCCAGGCGTTGCGCCCAGGCGCAGGTACAGGAAGCCGTTGTCGGTGGACAGAAAGGCAAAGCCGTGCGGCTGGGTGTCGTACTGAGCGCGGTCAGCATAGACGCCCACGGCGTCCACATCGAACGAGCTGCCGGCCACGCCCTGCACGCCCTGAGGTCCTTGCGGACCAACCGGGCCTTGTGCGCCCGTGGGCCCCTGCAGGCCTTGCTCGCCTTGAGGACCCTGAGGGCCAGTGGCCCCGGTGGCCCCGGTGTCGCCCTTGACGCCCTGCGGGCCTTGAATGCCCTGCGCACCCTGGGGGCCTTGCGGTCCAGCAGGGCCGCGCTCACCAGGCAAGCCCTGCGGGCCCATCGGGCCGGACACGCCCTGCAGGCCTTGCATGCCCTGGGGGCCAACAGGACCCTGAGGGCCTTGCGGGCCGGGGATGCCATCGAGCAGCTCGGGCTTGAGTTGCTCGATGCCGACGATGCTTGGCTTGAGGCCGCCGTCGTCCTTTTGAATCTTGGCCAGGTTCGCGCGCACCTGGTTGATGGACAGCGCAGCCGCGTCCAGCTCGGCGTTGATACCGGCGTGGTCGGTGTCATCGCCGTCGCGGTCGGTGAAGTCCGTTTCGCGGTTGTAGGCTTGCGGCTGCGCCATCGTCGTGCTCCGTTACTCAGCGGGGGTGTCGTCGGCCTGCTCGTCGGCTTCGGCCTTCTTGGCCTTGGCGGGCTTGGCAGCCTTGGGGGCCTTGGTGGCGGCCTTCTCGACCAGCTCGGCTAGGCGCTCGCCGTCGTCGTCGCCGTAGACCTTGGCGATCTTGGCGCTGCCGTACTTGGCGCTCAGGCGCTCATGCTCGCCAGCGGGGTCCACCTCGACGGTGCCCACCTGCTCGCCCTCGGTGACGTTTTCCTTGCCGAACATCTGGCGCAGCAGCGTCAGCTCATGGGGCGGCACGGTCACAGGGGTGATGGTGTTGGCGTCGCGGCGAATCGTGACTTCCAGCAGGGGGACGTGAATCTTGGTCATTGCGGTTCCTCGTTGCGGTTGAAACAAGGCCCCGGCTCGGGCGGACCTGAGCCGGGGCCATCCACGCCCGGTTAGGCGATGGCCAGGACGGCCTGGGCGTTACGGCGAGAGGTGGACAGCGCCAGGCGCAGGTTCACCATCGCGTACATGGCCAGCGTGTCGTGCGGGCGCACGGGGGTCACGATGTCCATGTCGTCGTCGCGGTACTTCATGAACTTGGTGTTGATGAAGTAGCAGCGCTTTTCCCACTGCACGGTCGGGGTCAGCAGGGCGTCCAGCTCTTCGAACTGGGGGTCCCAGATGATTTCCACGCCCTTGAAGTACAGGCCGGTGTTCACGCCCGAGCCCACGCCGGCATCCAGCGTCTTGACAGCGCCAGCGTTGGCGTTGTTGGTGACGGTGATTTCCTTGCGGTAGGCGTCGATGAACTTGCCGCCGGCCAGGATGAAGTCCGGCGAGCCGCCGTTCTTGATGGCCTTGCGCCAGGCTTGTTCCATCTCCGTGGCCAGGGTGCCCACGGTGCCGGTGGCGATGCCGGTCTTGGCGTAGTTGCGCCAGTAGGTGGCGGTGGCGCTGTCCAGGCCGCCGATCACGCCCGTGGTGGGTGCGACGGAAACCAGGGCGTCCAGGCCGGCCACGGCGTCGGTGTCGTGGGTGCCGTCGCGGTGCAGCTCCAGGTCCAGCTTCTGCATGAAGCCTTCCTTGAGGGACTCCATCTGCTCGTCCAGCAGGTTCAGCAGTTGGACCTTCTCGTTCTGCTCCAGCTTGAACTCGCCCTTGCCGCCTTCGCGCACCTTGATACCCGCGCCGAACAGGCGGTCGTAGTCCAGGTACAGGCCGTCCACGGCACGACGCCACGGGAAGGCGGCCTGCTCGGTGGTGTTGCGCTTGTTGAAGCTGACGGCATCCTCGCCGTAGGCCCAGTTGAAGTTCGAGCCGTAGGACTTGCGGATGTTCTCCACAACGTTCTGCTTTGCGCCGAGGAAGGTCTTGCGACCGCTCATCAGCTTCTTGAGCAGGGGGCGCTCCGTGGCGATCTGGTCCACGGGCATATTGCGCAGGTACTCGTCCAGCGAAACTTTCGCCAGCTCCTGCAGGTCAGCGTTGGAAATAGGCATGTCGATGCACTCCGAAATGAAAGGATGAAAAACACCTTCCACACCGCGACGGCACGCAAGCCCGTCAATTCAGCAGCTCCAGGTTCCCGGCGCGACTCGGGTACGGCTTGGCCTGGTGCGCTATGCGCTGGAGGACGCGACCCCTCCGGTGCAGCGACAAATTCGGCGTGTACCGCATCCGGGTGCTGGCTGACCTGCTGCGGGAGGCGATCCCCGCTTACGCGCGTTGCAGGCCAGTCAGCACAGGGATGCGGAACTGGCAGAAGAATTATTGGTGGGCGTCAAGCCCCTGGCGGATATTTGTTGCGCGATGCCTGCATTCATGGCAGCGCGCATCCGCCTGGCCAAGCTCCGTGTGCGTGTACTGGCACGCCGGATTCATGCGAAACGGCATGGCCACCAGCTTGGGCGTGCGGGTGGTGCCATCGAGCCACCAGCCATCCTGCACGGGCGTGACCGTGCGGAAGGGCGGGCGGTTGTGGCAGCCGTAGCGCCGGGGGCTCACAGCCCCATGCTCTCCATGCGCTGGGCGATGCGGTCAATCGGTGCGCCTGCGCTGGCAGCGGGCACGCCCAGGGCGGCCGGGCGCGAGCGGATGGGCTGCGGGGCAGCCTGCGCAGGGGCGCGCGGCACCTGGATGTTGTCGTACATCATCTTGATGGTCGCGGCCCACTGCTGGGGCTGGTAGGTGGCCACGAACTGCTGCAGGTTGGCCGGGTTGCGGAAGTGCTCGCTGATGACCTTCATGCGCGCCGTGTGGTCCACCTCGTTGGCGCGCGTCTGCAGGTAAGCCTCCATGGTGGCGGCGGCCTGCTGGATGGACTGCTCGAACTGCTGGCGCTCTTGCTGCTGGGTGGCCTGGGCAGCCTGGCGCTGCTGCACCTCGGCCTGCTGCTTGCGGTACTTGGCCAGCTCCACGGCACGCTCGCGCGTGATTTCCATGTTGTCCACGGCTTCGCGCAGGTCGTCGTGGCCGGCCAGCAAATCCACGCCAGGCGCTTCCACGCCCAGCTTTTGGTACAGCATGGCGCGCTGTCCCTCGATCATCTCCAGCGCCACGCGCAGGTTCTTCTCGTCGCCGGAGTTGACCAGGCGGCCGAACTCCAGCGTCTGGGCGAAGTCCTGGGCGCTCATGCCGGTGGACTTGACCAGCTCGCGGAACTCGTTGAGGTCCTGCTCCAGCGCCTTGCGCTCGGCGAACACCTGCTTGATGCGCTCCTTGCCGCGCTCGGACTTCACGCCGGCCAGCAGCTCGGCTTCCTCGGCTTCGGGGTTGGGGGTGGCAGGCTCGTCACCTGCAGGGGCTGCAGCCGTGTCGGCGGCCTGGGCAGCCGGGGCCTCGTCCTTGGGCTTGGCGTTGGGGTCGTCGGTCAGCTCATCGAGCATCGCGGCCATGCGTGAGCCCGGCTTGGGCGCTTCCTCGGCAGGCGGTGCCTCGTCGCGGGGCTCATCGGCGGGCGGCTCGTCGGTGCTGGCCTGGGGCTCAGCGGGCGGTTCGTCGCCTGCAGGGGCCGGGGCCTCGTCGGGCTGGGTGCCGATGGCGTCCATGGCGGCTTCGATGGCGCTTGCGCCGCCGCCCAGGTCGCCGCCCTCGCCGTCCGCCGGCTTCATCAGGCGAGAGAACAGTCGCTGCTTCCAAAGTTGCATGGTTGAGTCCTGGTTGTGGTGGTGGGATTACTGCATGACGGGGGCGGCGGGCATGCCAGGCGCAAGGCCCGGGATCGCCGGGGCGGCGGCCATGGCCGGTGCCTTGGGGATGAAATGCTCGGCCTCCAGGCGCTCGTCGAAGCGCTTGATGGTTTCCTTCAGCAGGTTGACCAGCGGCTCGATGTCCTGGCCGGTGGCCTGGAACTGCATGATCTGCACGACCAGGCCCTGGATGATGGGCAGCATTTGCGCCCATGCTTCCTGCTGCTCCTGCTGGTCGGGCGCTCCGGTGGTGCCGGCGCGGATTCGCATGGAAACCATGTCGAAGACTTCCTCGCGCGACAGCTCGGGCCAGTCGTAGGGGCGCTCGATGCCCTCGATCTTGATGCCGTTGATTTCCTGGATCGTGGGCTGGGGCGGGCCCATGATGCGCTCGACCTGCGGAGCGGTCAGCTCCTGCAGCAAAATCTGCGCGGCGTACTGGCTGATTTCCTGCAGCCAGTCCTCCACCTGGTCGCGGAACTCGCTCACGCGCGCGCTCAGGCCCTGCTGCATGATGTTTGCCTCGGTGGCGGTCTTGGCCTTGACGATGGAGCCGCGCTGGCTGTCCTGCACGCCCGTGACCAGCTCCCAGTCGTAGCGCACGGCGGACGTGTCGTACACCTGCGGGTCAATCGGCGGGTGCTGGCGTGCTTGGATGACCTGGGCCAGGGGCTTGCCCTCGGTGTCGATGATGGTGATTTCGCCGATGTCGCTGTCGGTGTAGCGCTTGATGGACTTCTCGCTGATGTCGCCGCCAGCGATCCAACCGGGCTTGCACAGCGCGCGGTGCTTGTTGTAGCCGTCGCGCGCATCGTTGTGCTCGTCCTGCAGCTTCTCCGTCAGGTCCACCAGGCTGGGGGCGACAAACTGGCCGTCCACGAGCTGGAACGGCAGCAGGAAGAACGGATACCAGCGTTCGCCGGCCTTGGGCGGGCTGTAGGGCTCGCGCAGCCAGTAGTCGCAGCCCTCGGCCATGGTGTAGACCGTCTGGGTGCGCTTGTCCCAGATTTCCAGGATGGCGATCTGCTGGTCCTCGGCCACGCTTGAACTGGCGCTGGCGAAGCGGCCGTCGCGGGCCTTGCCCTTGATGCCGTCGTCGTAGGCCTTGGCCTTGTCCAGCTTGATCTTGTAGGTGGCCTCGGCGTCCGACTTCTTCATCGGGATGATCTGGGCGATCCAGCCGGCATCCTTGTAGTCCCAGAACTCGCACACGGTCGGGTCCACCAGCAGGTTGTCGGTGAGCACGCGGTCGATGGCCAGGCCCTCGGCGGCAGTCACCTCGACTTGCTCATTGAGCGCGCGCATCATCTGCGCCAGCTCGGCGCGCTTGGCCTCCAGGTTGCCGCGCTGGGCCTCGTCCTGCAGCTCGGCCATCAGTTGCTCGACGGCCAGGATGTTGTCCTGGGTGTCGTTGATGCGGCTGACGATGATGGGGTCCTGGCGGATGTCGCGCTGGTACATGACCTTGACGATGCCGAAGGAGGCGGTCAGCGCGGCGCGCACGGTGGCCTTGGCGCGGCCCTTGAGGTCAGCCTTTTCCAGTTGGGTGTTGGTGACCTTTTGCAGCGTGCCGCAGAACTTCTTGAGGCTGTCGGCCTTGAAGTTGGGCGTGGCCGACAGCTCCGGGTTGCGCGCATAAATCTGCGGCAGCATCGCGGTGATGGTGCCGTGGATGAGGTTGGCGCGGTGCATGTAGAACTCCGCGCTCTCGGGGTCCGCTTGCCAGTTGAAGCCGGCCACCACCTTGCGGTTGTGGCGCACGCGCTTGTGGAACTTCTCCCAGTGGGTGCGCGCTGCGCTGATGCGCTGGTTCCACTTCTTGGCCAGCTCGTCGGTCTTGCACTCGCGGTAGCCGTCCGGGGTCGGGGCGTGTTGGTCCATGTCTACACTTTCAGGCGGTAGGTGTCGTCGTCGTGTTTGTAAGTCGGCTCATCCAGGTCGGCGGACTTTTGTTCTTCGTCCGGGCTGCGGCGGCGGCGCATGACCCCGTAGCGGGTGGCGTCCCAGGCGTGGTCCTCGGCGTCGGTGTCCACGTCCTCGGGGTTGTCGTCGGACGGCGGCAGCGCCGGCACCGTGCGCAGCCAGTGCTTGCAGGTGCTGAATACTTTTAGCTTGCCCTCGGCCAGCAGCCGGATGACCTCCTGCGCGCCGTTGACGCGGCTGCCCTTGGCGTTCCAGGCTTCTTGCCACTTCACGCCGCCCTCGCGGAATATCTGGCCGATGGAGCGGTCCGCGCCGATCTTGGAGAAGATGGCCGGGTCGGCCAGGTTCATGCGGTACTCGTAGCCCAGGCGCTCGTCGTGTTCTTCGATGCGCTTGATCTTGCGGGCCACCTTGGCGGCGTCCTCGCGGCTGCCCTCGTTGGCCTTCTCGCCGATGCCGTACAGCTCACGCCAGATGTAATGCACGCCGTCCGGGTCCATGGCGAACCAGTAGCAGGCATACGGCCGGGCGTAGCCCCAGTCCATGGACTTCCACACCTTCCAGGTGCTGGGGATGGTGAACGGCTCGACGATGTGGCGCTTGGCGTCCCACACGCCCTCCAGGAAGCTGCCGACGTGGATGTCCCAGTCGCCCTCCAGCCAGGCCTTGCGGCGGTTGGGGTCCTTGAGCGCTTCGAGCGTGGCCAGGTATTCGGGGTCGTTGGCCAGCAGGACCTTGTTCTCGTAAATGGTCGAGCGGATGGCCACGCGCGGCTTCTCGCCGTCCTCGCGGATGACCTGGCCGGAGGGCACGCCGCCCTCCCCCAGCCGAAAGCGCGCCTTGACGGCCCCGTGGCCCTTGCCAAACGGGTTGCAGGTGGCGCGCACCATGCGCGGCATCCCCGGGAACGAGCTGCGGCAGGTCGAGTGCATGGCCTCGTAGAAGCCCAGGTCGCGCCAGTTGGTGAGTTCCTCGAAGCCCAGCCAGGGGTATTCGTGGCCGTGGTAGTTCCAGTAGTCGTCCTCGCTCGCGCCGTACCGGAAGAACAGCATCTCGCCCGTAGGCCACTCCCAGTAGTGCTCGGCCTTGTTGAACTTGGCCTCGGGGAAGAACTGGCTGAACCAGCGCCGGCTCTTGGCCACCACGTCTGCGAGCTGCGGGTAGGTCAGGCGGAACAGGACGCCGCGCCAGTGCTGGCCGAAGCCCTTGCCCGTGTGCTGGGCGAAGGACATCAGCAGCGTGTCGGTCTTGCCACCGCCGCGCGTGCCGTGCATCAGCGCCTCGTAGATGGGACAGGTCAGGAACTGGAACTGCGCGCCTGGCAGCGGGGCCCAGCGGGTCGTCAAGCTCTACCCTCCTGGGTCGCCACAAAGTCCTGGCAGCGTCGCTTCCAGCCCCAGTCGTTGCTGTGGGCGTGGCTCATCGTCTGCGGGATGTAAAAGCGCGGTCGGTGGCCCAGACTGCAGGGGGTGCGCGTGTCGTCGATGCGATGCAGGCTGTAGTGCTTGCACTCGTCGCAGTAGCTGGCCGGCTTGGTCATGTCTGGCCCTCCTGGTGCTTGGCCATCATCTTTTCCCAGGCGGCCTCATCCAGCACGCCCGGCACCACCAGCACGCCCTTGGGGGCCTCGGGAATCAGGTCCTTGCCATCCTTGCCGGTGTGCTCCACGGCCGCCAGGCGCGGGTGGATGTAAGGCGCGGCGCTGGCTGCAGCGTCCACGCTCATCTTGGCCAGGCGCAGGCCGGCGGCGCGCTCGTCGTCGTCCTCGCTGGCCAGCTTCTTCTCGGCTTCCTCCCAGAATCGGCGCATCACGCGCACCATCACGGCCAGGGGCGTTTCGTCCGGCGGTGTCTCGGCGATGACCTTCTCGGCCACCTCGCGGGTCTTGACGGTGACGGCCGACTTCTTGCGGCCAGCGCCAGGCCGGGCCCCGCCTCGGCCTTTTGATTTCGGTTGATTGGATTGATTCTTTTCGGTCATATCAATCGTTCATGGCTCGGCGGCGGATGGCCTGGGCCAGCTCGGGATGGCCGGCGTTCTCCACCACGGTGGCATTGGCTTCGCGCTCCATGGCCATGGCGGTGTCGATGGCGTTGCCGGCAGCGGTCATGGCGGCCTGGTACATGGACTGACGGTGCTGCTCCAGCAGGGCAACGGCAAAGCGGTACTCGCTGTCCTGCTCCGTGATGTTCCAGCCGAAGCGGTCGCGCGCCAGGATGACGATAGACTGGTCGATGGTCATGTGTGTGCGGCCTCCCAGGCCTGGCTGTGCTGGTCGAACATCACGGCCGCCTGGGTCACGATGTCGATGGGGGTGGACTGGATGACCCGGTGGGCGGCCATCATCCCGGCGTGCAGGCTGGCGCGGTCCTGGTCGGTGATGGCGGGCCGGGCCTTGAGGTCGTCCAGGGCGTTGACCGATGCCCGCACGATGCGCATGTCGGGCTCGTCGCCAGTCATGCGCAGGTGCAATGCGCAGGCACCGGCCACGAACATCAGCAGCGCGCCGTAGGCCAGCAGCCGGTCCTTGTCGCCGCCCATGAGGGCGTGAATCTGGCCTTCCACGGCTTTGGCATCCCAGGCGGCGCGGAGCTGGGCCTTGAGAACCGGGTGCATTCCCACCTTGGGCTGGCGCGGGCGTCGCTTCACTTGCCATCCTCCGCGCGCCGGTCGATTTCCTCCATGGCGCGGCGCAGGTACACGGCCTGGTCCAGCGCTTCCTCGTAGGCGTGCTGCAGCCACTGGCGCAGGGTCAGGGGGTTGGCCTCCACGGTCGTGCCGTACTTGGCGCGCCCCAGGGCCTGGCGGCGAGCGATGTCGGCGCACACGCGCGCCTCGGTGCCGGTCGGGGCGGTCATGCGTTGCGCTCCTTAAGGCGGGCTTCGATGGCGCGGGCAATATCACCCACTTGATCGCGCCAGAACATCGGCAATCCAGTGCGCTTGTCGGCTTTCTGCTGGTCGATGATCACAAACATCTCTTTGCGATCCAGCCCCACCCACTCGCGGCGCGGCGGGGTGGTCGCAGCGTTGATGGCATCACAAAGCCACTGCGGCGGCGCAAGATCGGCTTGCCAACCATTGGATGCAAGATATGCAGACCAGCGGCCCAAGCATTCCCACAGGTGCGCCACCGGCTCCTGCTGCGTTTGCTCCTCCGGCACCATCGACGCATCGCACTGCGGGCAGACGTAGCTGATGTGGCGGCGCGGCTGCGCACTCGGCTGCATCGCCATCAGGTCGGCGTCGGACAAGTGGGCGAACGGGTCAGGCTGCTCCAGCGCATCGCAGAATCGAGCCCAGCTTTCGTTTCCGAACGCCACTGCAGGCTCCCCGGGCAGGTGACGGTTTTGGTAGACGGTGGCTCCGCACTCGCGGGCCAGCCTCAATGCGTCGTCGCGGGTCATCGGCCACCCCCTTGCGACAGCTCAATGGCCTGCTCGGCCAGGTCGTTCTCGGTCGGGATGCGCTGGATGGTGCCGTCGCGGTAGCGCAGCTCGTTGCTCATCCGGCTGGGGTACTTGAAGTGGTCGTTGCAGCCCGGGCGGTGCGTGGGCAGCGCCAGCTCGCGGGCGTCGTAGCGGCTGCCCTCGGGCGCGGACGAGTTCACGATGGTGCGGGGCTTGGCGATCTTCTTCATGCGGCCTCCAGCTCGTCGATGGGCTCGATGGCCACCTTGACCATGCCGCCGATGGTGTCCGCCACCTCGAAGGTGATGCGGAAGTTGCGGTCGTCCAGCCCCAGGGCGTCAGCCAGGCCATCGAGGCCGGCCTTCATGCTGGCCATCATGTTGTCCTGGTCACGCGGGCGGCGGTCGGGCGGGTAGAAGGTCAGGCTCACGGCCGCCTTCTTGGCTGGGCCCAGGTCGCCGGGGCGGATGCCGGCCATGTAGGCCTGGGCGTGGCAGGCGGCGCGGTACTGCTTCTTGACGCGCGACAAGGCGGCCCAGTGCAGCCTGGCGTTAGGGCTCAGCTCCTTGGGCGGCCATGGCAGGGTGACGTTCATCATTCGAGTGTTCACAGGTTGGGGGAATCGGGCGGACATTTCTGCAGCAGGTGCGGCTGCAAGGTGACGAGGTTGTGGCGGGTGCCTCCGTCCAGGCGGACGGTCACGCGCAGGAAGTGGTCGAACTTGGACTCATGGCCCCGGTGCTTGATGACGGTGCCGGCGCGGCCGGTCGGCGTCAGCACACGGGTGCCCACCGGGAAGTCGTCCACGTCCATGTCGCGCTTCACGCGGCCAGCCTTTCGATGGTCTTGGCCAGGGCGTCCAGCTCGTCCATCTTGCGAATGGCCCAGGCGCGCTTCTGGCCATGCCAGCCCATCAGCGCGCCCTGGTGGCAGCTCTTGCACAGGGCCACCACCGTGAAGTGGCTGCCCTGCTTGATGTGGTGCGCATCGCTGGGCCCCGGCGCGTCGCACACGCTGCAGGCCAGGGCCTTGACCCTTGCCATGTGCGCGGCCTCGGCGGCTCGGATGGACCTGGCGTTTTTGGTTCGCATCAGGCATGGGCCTCCCCGTACTCTTGCCAGCTCGGCACGCGAAACTGCACGCCCAGGTCGCTCGCCGCGAAGGCCTGCACCTGGTCCAGGTACTGGCTCATGGCGCGCACCGACAGCCCGGTGGTCGAGCGCAGGGTGCGCGTGACGCGCTTGCGCTTGGCCCCGGCGATGGCCACCTTCTTGACCTGGTAGCCCAGGAACTGGCGCTTGAACAGCTCATGCCAGGCCTCAGCGGTGTATCGCTGGCCACCAATGACGGCCTGCTCGCTGATGTCCCGCAGGCAGGCGGCCCAGTAGTAGGCGTTTTGCTGCAGGCTGCGGTCGTCCTCTTGCAGCCGGACCTCGGCCACCAGCTTGTGGCCGGCCATGGTCATGGACTTGACCCACGGCCAGAGCTGGGCGGTGATGGCCGCGTGCGCCTGCTGGGGGTTGAACAGGACCACCGACTGCTTCATGCCGCCACCTCGAACAGGCCCAGGTTCCGCGGGGCCGGCGCTCGGGCGATGGCGTGGCGGTGGGCGACCTTGACCAGGCCGGCGCGCTTTTTGGCGAGCTGCAGCAGGCCCGCGCGGCGCGCGCACACGGGGCCCACTGGGAGCTGGCCGATCATCACGGCCGCATCGAGCATGGGGCGCCCGCACAGCGCGCAGTAGTGCTTCACAGCAGACCCTCCCTCACGGCGTGGGCGACCTCGTGGAAGGACAAGGCGGTTTCTCCAGGTGCCGGCGCACGCACGCCAACACTGCAGCCCGGCCAGGGTTCCGGGGAAAGCGCTCGATGGCCGCCAGCATGGCCGACGCCGCCCCTTTGAGCGGCCTGGTACTGAGGACCAGCCGGGCGCAGCACTCGACGCATGCGAAGTCGTAGCCGCCGAAGGTCGGTGTCACTGAGGCGGCTTGGCATTGCCTGCATGTCACGCCCCCACCTTCTGCTGCTCGACCAGCATCTGCTGGCCCAGCGCTGCCAGGCCCTGCAGGCCCAGGCGCTTGCCGCCCACCTGGCCGCCCGAGTACACCAGGCGCGCCTTCACCACGTCACCCACCACGGCCGGCTTGGGCGCAGGCAGGCCCCGGCGCTCGTACATTTCGTCGGGGCTCCTGTCGCCCACCAGGCGGCGCGGGTATTCGAACTGGCCCTTGCCGGTGTAGGCGCGGTGCGCCTCGGTGAAGCGGTGCTGCAGGTAGGACAGCTCCTTGAGTTCTGCGCGGCACACCTTGGGCCAGCCGCCCAGGTCCATCACCACAGCATGGATGGCCGGGTCATCGAACACCACGTCCGTGTACTGACCCACGCGCTGCATGGCGTCCAGCACCTTGCCCCAGGCGATCATGGCCTTGTCGGTGGCCGTGCCCTCCAACTGGCGCACCAGGTCGGCGGGCTTGGGTGCGAACTGGCCACGGTCGGGGTCCATCGCGTGGCCGGTCAGGGCCTTGGACACCTGCTCCAGGTCGTAGCGCTCGCAGGCCTGCCACCAGACAGATAGCGCGAACTTGCTCACGTCCTGCTTGTAGAAGGCCATCACGTCCGTGATGAGCTGGGCGAAAGCGGCGCGGTCAGACGGCTTCATGGACGGCCTCCCCTGCCCAGGCTTGGGCCACGCTGCGGTTGCGGGCTTCGATGGCTTCCTGCTTGTTTGGGCGCTGGCGCTGGCCAGCGGCGTGCTGGCACAGGGCCTTGAGGTAGCTGGCCGGGTCAGCCGGCTGCTCCACCACGGCCTGGCGCACGGCCTCGATGACCACCGCGTCGGTGTAGTCCTTGACCAGCTTGCCGACGAACGTGCCGCACTGCTTGTCGGGCATGCCTGCCTGCAGCAGCAGGGCCTTGCCTGCCGACCACAGCTCCTGCTTGGTCAGCTCGTCGGGCGATTTGACGGCATCGCCGTCTGTTCCGCTAGGAACAGAAATATCTTCTCTTCTCTTCTCTTCTCTGGACCGTTTTTTGTCCGCATCAGATGCGGACGTTTTGCGCGCCTCGCGCTTGCGTTCAGCCTCCTGCGCCCGGCGCTTGGCAGACTGGCCGTTATGCTCGTCAAAGCGAGGCGTACAGAGGGAATCGCCGCTTTCCTCCAGCCAGCCAACGGCAATCATGGCCGCGCCAAAACCGGGGAAGCCGATGAGGTCGTCAATGGTGTCGGCGCTGTAACCGTCGAGCTGGCCGTCCACCGAGTGGACATCGAACAGACTCCAGACCGCATGCAATGCGCCAACCACGCGCAATCTGTCCGCACGCAATGCGGACGCCATGCGGACAACCTTGGGGCTTGTGGCCAGGTCCACGCGCATCTTGATCCAGTCGCCAGCCATCAAGCCACCTCGCTGAAGGCTCGGTTGCGGCCGCGCTTTTTCATGCGCGATAAGGCGGCAACGACTCGATCTTCAATCCTGGGGGACAGCACTTCAGGCCATTTGTGGACGGCCTGGGGGGTGCAACCGATGGCCTGAGCTGCGCTCTTGACCGAACCGCCGAGCAGCTTTACCGCTTCGGCTTTGCTCATCTGCTGGGTGTTACTCATGAGCTTGATTAAACCATGGTTCAGCAAATAAAGCAACCATTGTTCACCCAAACCCTGTAGCATTGCCAACCATGGTTGATTACTCAGAGCGGCTGAAGCTGGCGCTCAAGCAATCTGGAATGACTGTCCAGATGCTTGCTGACGGGCTCGGCATTTCCTACCAGGCTGCCAAAAAGGCGGTGGATGGAAAGACGCGCGCGTTCACCGCCCAGAACAATCAACGCGCAGCCAAGCTGCTCGGCGTATCTGCTGAGTGGCTTGCCACAGGAGATGGCGCGCCCGGTGCGGCAAAGCAAGCCGAGCTGGTACCTGCCGCAATCGGAGCAACCAGAATTCCGCTCATCAGTTATGTGCAGGCCGGTGTTTGGACTGGCGTTGTTGACACTTATGAACCGGGCGATGCGGACGAGTTTTTGCTGACTGATCTTGATTTGTCGGGCAATGCTTTTGCCCTGGAAATCAAGGGCGAAAGCATGCTGCCGGAGTTCAAGCCCGGTGATCGAGTCATCATTGACCCGGCCATCGCACCAGCTCCGGGTGACTTCGTGGTGGCCAAGAATGGCGAGGAAGAAGCCACGTTCAAGAAGTACAGGCCGCGCGGCATCAGCGATGCTGGCGAGACTGTTTTTGAATTGGTTCCCCTCAACGAGGACTATCCCTCGATGCGGTCTGATGTCGTGCCTATTCGCATCGTCGGCACGATGGTTGAGCATCGCAAATATCGTCGGCGGTGAGTCATGAGCCCAGACGCAAAGACCAAGCGCTACGCGGCCCTGTTTGTCGCGGCAGTGGCGCTGGCGAACCTGGCGTACTGGGGCTGGAGCTGGGCGACGGCCGAAACCTTTGAACAATGCCTGCGCACGGCGGCAAAGGATTCAAGTGGGCTCGCCAGGGCCTACGGTGATCTGCGGCGCATCTGCGAAGAAAAAGAGCTGGAGCGGCAGATTGCGGCGATGCCGCCGCCAAAGCCGAATACTCAGTCCGCTGTAAATTTTGATGATCTGATCCCGCCCGACAAGCGGCCGGCTTCCGCCAAGTAATCTGCCTGTTTCACAACCCGCCCTGGCGGGTTTTCTTTTGAACCAAACTGAACCATGGTTGACAGATGAGCTTAACCATGGTTTAATTCTCTCCATCGCAAGTTCAACGCGAAACGACCAAGCCCTAGCGATACGAGGGCGAAGCTGACAGGAAGCAAAGGCGGGTCTAGGGGCGGCGCTCCGAAGTGTTGAGCTGTGAGCAACACAGGAGTGAATATGAAGCGAAACCGCAAAGCGGCAGAGGTGCTGCTGGACTATCTGACGGCCATCGCCATCGGCGTGAGCCTGGCCTGGCTGATGGTCCTGGAGCTGTCCAAATGATCCAGGCCCGCAGCATCGACCTGGAGTACGCAGACGTGCCGCTGACGGTGGACTTTGAGTTCGACCCCGGCGAGCCCGCCATCACCAGCGGCCCATCCGACCACTGGCACCCTGGCAGCGCGCCCATGGCCATCGTCACGGCCGTCAAGCCCCGCGCCAGCTCGCACGACATCATCAACCTGCTGAACGCCGACACCATTGCCAGCATCGAGCAGGCCATCGTGGTCAAGTTGGAGGGCTGACGTGAACACACGCCGCTATTCACGCACGCTGCAGGAGGCCTTCGGCCCCTACGCCAGCGGCCGCGACCTGCAACCGCTGCGCGATCCCTCGCGCTGGACTGCCGGCCAGGCCGTGCTGTGCGCCATCTACGCGCTCACGCTGCTGGTTTTTCTTCTGGTGGTGGTTCTGTGAACTGCTGCAACGACTACGGCGACTGCCGCCAGGGCCGCGACTGCCCGGCACGCCGCTGCAAGGTGGCCAAGGTGGGCCTGCGCATACCAGGCCCCGCACCGCTGCCTCCCTCCACCTGGCGCAAGCACGTCAAGGACCTGGCCCGCGCCATGTTGCTGGTCATGTTCGCTTTGCTGGCCAGCTCCTTCCTCGTTTTCTTCCAACTCTGACCCGGACCTTCCTCATGCAAAAGATCGCCGCTTCCCTGGTCAAGGCCCAGAAGGCCTTCGGCCCTGCGCTCAAGTCCAGCGCCAACCCTCATTTCAAGTCCCGCTACGCCGACCTGGCCACCTGCGTAGAGGCCGTCATCGACGCGCTCAACGACAACGGCATCGCCCTGCTGCAGCCCACGCATGAATGCGATGCGGGCGTGCTGGTCGAAACCATCTTCCTGCATGAGTCCGGCGAAATGCTCTCGGCCGGCAAGCTCCATGTGCCGGCCACCAAGGCCGACGCCCAGGGCTACGGCAGCGCGCTCACCTACGCGCGCCGCTACTCGCTCATGGCCGCCTGCGGCATCGCGCCCGAGGACGACGATGGCAATGCCGCCAGCCAGCGCCAGGCTGCACCTGCGCCAGCGCCTGCCGCCAAGCCCTTTAACCTGCAGGCCGCGCTGGACCTGGTGGGAATGGCCCCGACCGTCGAGGCGCTGCAGTCCGTCTGGAAGAAGCAGGGCGCGCTGGCCGTGGCCGCCAAAGCCAGCGCCGCGCACGCAGAGCTGAAGAACGCGGTCATCCGTCGCAAGGCCGAGCTGGAGATGCCAGCCGAGGAAGGTGCCGAGTGAGCCGCATCAATGCCATCGCCATGGCCGAGCTGATGCTGGGCCTGCAGGACGGCTGCCACACCATGATCGAGCTGGGCGAGATGAGCGGCCTGTCCATGCAGACGGTGCGCCGGTATCTCAAGATGCTGCACAAGCGCCACGTCATCCATGTGGCCGACTGGCGCGAGGACGCCAAGGGCGGGCGCACGCTGAAGGTGTACGCGCTGGGCACCGGCACCGACATGCCGCGTCCCAAGCCCATGCCCCAGAAGGTCATCTGCGCACGCTACCGCGCCCGCAAGCGCCAGGAACGGCTGATGCAGCTCATGGCCAGCAACAGCGGCCGCTACGAGGTGGCCGCATGAGCCGCATCCCCAACGACGTTTTGGCGCGCTTCCAAAAAGACGTGGCCGACCACCGCATGACCGTCATCCGCGACGACGGCATCCATCGCCACCTGCGCTTCAGGCGGCCCGACAGCAGTCCCTACTGGTTCGACCTGATCACATGGCCTGGCGCGCTGTGCATCGACGGCGACATGGGTACCTACGTGTTCCGCCGCTTGGAGGATATGTTCGAGTTCTTCCGCGCCGACCGCGAGTACCTGGAGCGCAAGGGGATCCCGCTCGCTATCAACCCCGGTTACTGGTCGGAGAAGCTGGCGGCGACCTGCCGCGACGGCCACGAGAAGTTCGAGCCCGACGAGTTTCGCGCCAGGGTAAAGGAGGCCTTCGACGAGTGGGTCGAGAGCGAGCGGCCCGACGAGGACGCGCCCCAGGCGCTGCGCGAGGAGTTCGAGGCCGTCCAGGCCGACCTGCGGGAGCGCCTGGAGGACGAGGTGCTCTGCTGCGCGAGCGACGGCGACGTGCGCGCCTACGACGCGGCCCGGGAGTTCCGTTTCGACCGAGACGGCTGGGAGTTCGAGATGTGCGACTGCTGGGAGTGGAACTGCCAGCGGTACACCTTCCATTTCATCTGGTGCTGCTACGCCATCGCCTGGGGCATCGCTCGCTACGACGCCAGCGCTACGACCGGCGTGAAGGAGGCTGCATGAGCATCGAGCAAGGCACCCCGGAATGGTTCGCCGCCAGGCTCGGCAAGGTCACGGCCTCGCGCGTGGCCGACGTGATCGCCAAGACCAAGACCGGCTACAGCGCCAGCCGCGAGAGCTACCTGGTGGAGCTGGCGCTGGAGCGCATCACCGGCACCCGCCAGGAGGGCTTCACCAACGACGCCATGCGCTGGGGCACGGACAACGAGCCCCTGGCGCGCGCGGCCTACGAGGCCCGCACGGGCGAGCTGGTGGAAGAGGTCGGCCTGCTGCTGCACCCGCGCATCGAGCAAGCCGGCGCGTCGCCGGATGGCCTGGTGGGCCTGGACGGGCAGATCGAAATCAAGTGCCCCAACAGCGCCACGCACGTCCGCACGCTGCGCACCGGCAAGCCTGAAGGCAAGTACGTCACCCAGATGCAGTGGCAGCTCGCATGCACCGGCCGCGCCTGGTGCGACTTCATCAGCTTCGACCCGCGCATGCCCGAGGGCCTGCAGCTCTTCGTCACCCGCATCAAGCGCGACGACGACCTCATCAAGGACCTGGAGGCCGAAGTGGCCAAGTTCCTGGGCGAGCTGCAGGCCATGGTTGAGTCCCTGTTCACCCTCAAGGAGGCCGCATGACGCAAACCGAATGGGTCCGCGCCGAGCTGCTCAAGGGCCGCGTGCTGACCCCCATCGACGCCCTGGACGGCTGCGGCTGCTTCCGCCTGGCCGCTCGCATCAAAGAGTTGCGCGCGGAGCTGCCCATTGAAACCCTGCCCATCCACCTGCCCAGCGGCAAGACCGTCGCGGGCTACAAGCATCAACCCAAGAAAGAAGAAGCATGTCACTGAACCAAGCCCAGATCATCGGCCGCCTCGGCAAGGACCCCGAGGTCCGCTTTTTGCCCAGCGGCGAGGCCGTGGCCAACTTCTCCCTGGCCACCAGCGAGCGCTGGAAAGACAAGACCACGGGCGAGCCCAAGGAATCCACCGAGTGGCACCGCATCACCATGTTCGGCCGCCTGGCCGAGGTGGCCGGCGAGTACCTCAAGAAGGGCGCGCTGGTGTTCGTGCAGGGCAAGCTGGTCACGCGCAAGTACACGGACGGCCAGGGCATCGAGCGCTACAGCACCGAGGTGCGCGCCGACACGATGAAGATGCTGGGCGGGCGCGACGACCAGGCCGGCGGCCAGGCCCCGGCTGAACGGCCGGCCCGCGCGCCGGCTGCAGCGCCCCGCCAGGCTGCAGCTCCTGCCGGCGGCTCGGGCTTCGATGACATGGACGACGACATCCCGTTTTGACCATGTACCCCACGCGCAACCAACTGATGGAGGACGGCCTCACTTGGGATGAGGCCGAGGACCGCCTGGCCGACCTGGCCGAGGAAATGAACGACGACGCGCGCGACCGCGAGCTGGAGCGCGACTGAGATACGGGCCGAAAGCGGATGCCGCGTAGTGTCGTCACGACCTCCGGAGCGCGGACGCAGCGAGTAGGCCCACCAATAGCACCAAGGAAAACCGATGATTACGTCACTGGCGCTGATGTCGATTCACAAGGCCCCGGCCATCCCCCTGGCCGAGGTCTGCGAGCGCTACTTCGCCCTGTCCTATGAAGAGGCCCTTAAAAAGGCCGCCCGCAACGAGCTGCCGGTGCCCACCTTCCGCCTGGCCAACTCCCGCAAGGCCCCGCTGATGGTCAGCGCGGAAGAGCTGGGCAACTGGATCGACAAGACCCAGGCCGAAGCGCGGGCCATGTGGGAGCGCAGCCAGGTATGACGCTTCCGATGGACGATCTAATGCAGCCCGAAGCCCTGCGGCTGGCTGGCCGGCTGGAAAGCCTGACGGACGAGTCCTCCGTTGTGGTTCGCGCAGATGCCGCTGCCGAACTGCGCCGCCTGCACGAAGTCAGCACCGCCCAGGAGGCGCTAGTAGAAGAACTGTTTGAGCAGTGCCGCATCAACGGCATGGGGGCCGAGCGAGAGTTAGCGCTTATGGCCCGCATCGCCGCGCTGGAGACTGCAAATGCGGAACTGCTGGAGGCGCTGGTTACCGTCGCCGATGTGCTTGATGAATGCTCATTTTGGGTTGAGGTGGACAAAGCCCGCGCCGCCATCGCCAAGCATGGAGGTCGAGCATGACTAAGCAATCCAAAGCCCTGCGGCTGGCTGAATCAATCAGCCGCATGGACACGTTCACGGGTCATCAGCGCAGCGAGATATTGCAAGCCGCCGCCGAACTGTGCCGCCTGGATGAAGCCAACGCGGAACTGGTGAAAACGTTGAATTGGCTGGACAACTGGCTGGGCGAAAAGCCCATGCCTGCATGCGTCAAACGTATACGCGCCGCCATCGCCAAGCATGGAGGTGGAGCATGACTGAGCTGCCGCCGCTGCCAACCCCCGAGTACCCTGCCGTGCGTCTCGGCATAGGCGGGGATAAGCTAGCCTACACCGCCGACCAGATGCGCGAGTACGCCAAGCAGGCCGTGGAGGCTGCGCTGGGACAGTCGCTGTCAGAAATGATGGAAGCGGTGCGCAAGGCTGAGAGGGAATGGTTGCTGGATTTGGTGTTTAGCTACGCCGACCACCTCACCTGTGACGACGATTTCCAAGCTGCTCTTGATGCCCGCCGCTAGACTGATCCTCTGATGCACTGGCGGCCGCCCTCGCCTCACCCCGATGCACCGCCGAGTGCATCACGCCCCGCAAGTCGGGGCGTTTTTCTTTATTTCATGCGGGTTTCCGGACTGCGTGCTTCCAGTCGAGCAT
>JACCDS010211733.1_pt1 | contig 41736 bp, 40 predicted proteins | sample 7446441 | NCBI WGS metagenome assembly JACCDS01 (sample SAMN15323445, study PRJNA562643) | freshwater metagenome | isolation source: river surface water | place: USA:Blue River Watershed | collected 2017-08-17 | reverse complement strand
TTGGTGAGGGTGGCGGCACTGGCGTTGGTGACGGGCAGCACCAGCGCGGTGCTGGGCCCTGCGCCACCGCCCGAAGCGTTGGCCCAGGCACTGCCGTTCCAGGCGAGCGTCTGCCCCACCAGCAGCGGGGACAGCGACACATCGGCCAGGCCCGAAAGTTGGCCAGCGCCAATCTGCACCACCGCCGCGCCGTCGTGCATGTAGATCTTGCGGTCGGTGGTGTTGACCGCGATCTCGTGGGCCACCAGTTGCGCCGTGGTCGGCACCTTGGCGGCCTCGTTGGAGCGTTTGGGCAGCAGGGTGTTGCTCATGCCCGTCTCTTAGAACGTTCCGCCGTCGATGGCAGAGGCATCCGAGAGCAAAGTGCCCGAGGAGGGCAGCGTGACACTTGTCGCCGCAGTAGCCACCAGGGTGATGCCGAATGCCCCACTGGTGGTGAGCGCGCCGGCCAGGTTCACGTTGCCGCCCAGCGTGGTGGTGAAAATGCCGTTGTTCACGCCCGAGCCGCCATAGCTGGGTGAAATCACCGCGCCCTGCCAGGTGCCGGTGCCCACCGTGCCCAGCGTGGTGATGGAGGTTTGTCCGGAGTAGGTGCTGGCGATGTCCACGCTGTCGGCGTTCACCGTGATGCGGTTGGCCGTGCCCAACACGTCCAGCGTGCTGCCCGTCTTGGTGAGGCCCGCTCCCGCGGTGATCTGTCCCGCCCCGGAAAACTGCGCAAAGGCCAGCGCCGTGCCACTGGCGCCGCCGATCACGATGGGGTTGTTGGTGGTGAGCACCCAGCCCGAATCGGCGTTGCTCGTGCCCTCCTCCACAAACATGAAAGCGCCCGAGGAGACCAGCGCATCGGCATCAAAGTCAGCGGCGCGGTCCCAGACTCCGTTGCTACCGTTACCCAGGGTGCTCACGCTCCAGACGCCGTTTTGTGCCGCGTTGCTTTGGTCCTTGAGCAGCAGGCGATCCCCTGCGGCCAGGCTCACACCGTCCAGGGTGTTGGGGGCGGCCGTGAATTGGCCGCGTGCGCTCGTTCCACCGGTGGCGGCATAGGTTGCAATCACGTTCGCACTGCTGGCCAATCGCACCGACTGCTTCACATCCAGGCCCGAGCGGGCGGCGTCCACATACGCTTTGGTGGCCGCGTCGCTGTCGGCTGTGGGCGTGGCCAGGTTGGTGAGTTTTTGGCTGTTGAACGAAACTGCCGCGGTGGGCGCCGCCATCTGGTCCAGTCGTGAGGTGCGCACCTGGGTGTCAAAGTCACTGAGCTTGGCGGCCGTGAGCGTGGGAATGTCGCCAGCCACCAGCACGCGGAAGGTGGGCGTCCCCGCACTTCCATTGGGTGCGGCAAACACTGTGTTGGCGCTCTGACTGGCCAGGCTGGCGCTCAGGGTGCCGCTGGCGGTGACGGGCGAGCCGGACACCGAGAACAGGCTGGGCAGCGACAGCGCTACCGAGGTGACTGTGCCCACGCCCAGGCCGCTCAGGAAATTGGCTTTGGTGATGCGCTTGGTGCTGGTGCCGTCGTGCAGCGCCACGTAATCGGTGCTGGCCGCCACGGTGGCCGTGGCCAGGTTGCTCAGGTCCACACTGAGCGGGCGGTTGGCCGACAGGTCACCCCCACCGGCCAGGCCCGAGTTGGCCGCAGTGGACAGGCTGCGCGCCACCCCGACAAAGGCACCGGGGCCCCCAATCGGGATCACGCTGGTGGCGCTGCCCCCTGCCCCACCCGTGCCGTAGCCGTAGTAGAGCGTGTTGTCCTGTTCGTTGTAGGCCAACTCGGCGTTGGCGAGGCTTGCGGGTGCACCCGCGGCGCCACCGGCGGCGCGACGTTTGATGCGAAGGGTGTTGGCCATCTTGCTCTCCTCTTAAAAATTGCCACCATCGGTGATGGTTTGTTGTGCACTGTTGGTCCAGGTGGTGCTCTCGCTCAGTTGCAGCACATCGCCCGGTTGGGGGTTGCTGACCACCACGGGCAGGCCGCCGATGGCCGTGCCCCCTGGGGGACCCACTGGGCCGGGGATGCCTTGCACGCCCTGTGGACCAGAGGCCGCCAACTCCAGGCGGGTGACGGCCGGCGCCAGCGCGAGCGTGGGGCCGCCGTCCGCGATCTCCACGGTGTGCTGCAAGGGGCTGACCACCACGTCCATGGCTGCACCCGTTCAGACCTGCCCGTCCACCAGCAACGCGCCTTCCAGCAAGCGCGTGACCTGGCCGCCCGGGCTGGTGAGGTCAAGTTGGTAGACGTATTGGCCTGGCGCCAGGCTGGCCGTGAGGATGGCGGGCAAATCGATCATCACCACGCCCAAAGCGCCCTCGATCACGATCTGTCCGTTGTCGGTGCTCGCCTGCAGCACGGGCGCTTCGCCCTTGCTCACGGCCGCACGCATCTGCGCCGCGTAGCCCGTCAGGTTGATCAGCACCCCGGCAGGGTCCCGGTAAGTGAGCGCCAGGTTGAAAGAGGCGCCCTGCGCCAGCAGCATCTTGTAGATCCCGGCACTCATGGTGCACCCCATTGAAATATCATTTTGCTAGCCTTCATAGACCAACTAAAAACCCGTTGCGGTTTCATCCACCAAGTCCGTGAACAGGACCGGGGCGATGTCGCAGCGGCAGTTGGGGTGCTCGGGCGGAAACTGGGCGCCACTGGGAAACTCCTCGTCCATCGGCAACGGGGGGCTTTCTCCGTTCAACTGGCAATCCTCGCTGACGCGGTCATCGCCAGCCGTAATCCAGCGCTTGTAGACCTCCACCCCGCTCTGATTCGCAGCCTGGTACAGCGCCACGTTGCCCTGCACGTCGGCCATGGCGGTCTCGGTGCGCGCAATCATCAGGGCTCGTTCCGCACTGAAGGCACTGGACTCCTCGATGGCCTGCGCCAGCTGCTGCGCGCTCCAGCCCTCGTCGATGGCCTGCGTAACCTGGGTGCGAAGCATGTCCTGCGTCGCTTGCCCGATCTGCCATTCGGCACCGGCCACGTCCTGCAGTTGACCGTCCACCCAGCGCTTGCCCACCATCTCAGCGGCGCGCGTGCGGGCATATTCGCTGGAGCGTTGGTTGGCCAAGTCCAGCGCTTGCGGCAAGCTTTCCGTGATCTGCAGTTGCACCGCGGCCTGCACCGCACCATCGATGGCCAGCGCCGCCAACAAATCGGCCACCTCCGGCACCATCACATCCCAGTCCAGGTCCAGGCTGGCCAGCACCGACTCCACGTCGAGGCGCGGCAAGTCCATCTTGGCCCGCGCTTCGAACGCGGCGGCCAATTGCCGGGCCGCGCGTGGGGCCAGCACATCAAACCGCTTTTGCAGCACGCGCTGCATCCGGTTGCGCGCCTGGCGCACCTTCTGGCGACTGCGGCCCACCGGGGCAAGAGCGCGCGGTGCGGCCTTGAACAGTTTGTCCGTGGCTGGGGCATCGTCCGGATTCTTGTCGGGCAGCCGGGCTGAGACCAGGTCGCCTTGGACTGAGGTCTGGACAGGCTCTTTCGGCTCGGCCAGTGCCTGCAGGCCGAGCTCCTCCCTCACCTCGTTGACCTGCTTGACGCCGGTGTTGACGTAGATCTGGTTGATCTGGGCCTGCTGCAACGGGTCCGGATCTTTGGGATCAACCCACACCAAGTGCAGGTCCTGCCAACCGAAATATTTCCAGACCACATAGTCCACCAGACCCTTGACCCAGGCCATGATGGGGGCCAAGCCCTCCTCCTTGACCTGCTCGCCCAAGCTTTGTGCGGTGGCGCGGTTTTGCTGGGCGATCAGGGCGTTGGGGCTGATGCTAAAGGCGTAGCAGATCACCCGCGCCAGCCATTCGTCGTACTGGTCCTTGAGCAAGCCGTCCTTGGTGTTGACGGGGCTCACGCCACTGGGCACGAACATGGTGCCCCGGCGCGCGCCACTGTTGCCAGCGAGCACACTGTCCCACCAGGTCTTGAACTGCATCAACTGGTCCGGCGACCATTCCGGCGGCACCTGCAGGATCAGGTCGGGTGTGCTGCCTTCACTGTAGTACTGCAGTTGCGACAGCTGACGGCGCAACGCGATGTTCACGGTCATCAGGATCTGCTCGACCGGACTGTAACCGTAGACGCGGTGGGTGCGCACGTTGCGCGGCTTGTAGATCAATTCGTCGCGGGAATAGTCCACGGCCGGCACGCCCTTGATCACCTGCTGGTAGGCCACCTGGGGCGGCAGCGGCGTGCGCCCACTGCCATCGATCACCCGCTTGACGGTGGCACCATCGAGCGGCTCCAGCGCATAAAGCCCACCGCCCATGTTCATGCGGGGGTACAGCGTGGGTGCATCCAGCACCAAAAGGTCCTCCAGCAGCATGCGCAGCCACTCCTCCCAACTGTGCTCCTGATCGGGGAAGCGGAAAAACTCCTGCAGTTGCGCACAGCGCTGGTCCGCCTCCTTTTCTGGATCCTGCGGTTTGAACTCGAAGGCGAGCTTGCACACCAGGTCCTTGCGCGTCTCGATCACCAGGCGCAACAGGTCGAGGTTGTCGGCCAGCGCGCGCAACTGGTCAAAGCTGACCGGTTCATAGGCGCGCGGCTGGATCTGGGTGTTGTAGCCGGCCGGGAAATCAAAGCGCCGGGCCTGCGCCGCCTCCTGGGCAACAGGGGCCATCGGTTGCTGCGGCCCGAACCATTCGGGCGCCTGCGGATTGCGGCCACTGACCATGTAACGCACGCCACGAACCACCCGGTCAATCAGGCCGGGCTCTAAAGGGGTACGGGTTGCTTGGTTCATGATCGTTATGCTATCAGTTTGATAGCCTTAAATGCAACCATGCACTGAGAAAGTCTAGTTCAGCGTCATCTTGCCGATCAACCTGCGGGCTCACTCTCTGAGCCTTCTCGCTGGCATGATGCAAACAAGTCGTTCAACGGCAACCCATCGATCAGCACATTTTTCCACTGTGTACTGAACAGCAATTGAGAAATTCAGAATGACTTTTCAAGAAGACAAATACGACCGGGCACTTGGAGCAGTTTTGGGCGCTCTGGTGGGCGACGCCCTGGGCGGTGTTCTTGAATTCTTGGACCACAAACCTACCACCCGGGAGGTGGAGTGGGCGTTGGGCATGCCGGGCGGAGGGGTTTTCGATCTCGCACCAGGCCAATTCACCGACGATGGTGAGATGACCATGGCTTTGCTCAATGCACTCCTCGTAAAGAATAAGTACAGGGAGGACATCGTTGCAGGCTCCTACATCGAATAGGCCAAGTCAAAGCCGTTTGACATTGGTGTAGCAACGCAGAACGCCCTTCTGGAAGCGAGACCCGGCGAATCTGCATCCGAATCGGTTTATGAGGCGGCTTCGGCATACAACTCCTTCTCGCAAGCCAATGGTTGCTTGATGCGGATTTCACCGCTGGCCGTTACCGGATCAAATTACCCGTTGAAATCACCACACGCATGGAAAGCCTTCGAGAAAGATGCTCGCATGACGCATCCGCACGAAAATTGTGTGTTGGCCACGACCATTTACGGCACCACGATCACCCATTTGATTTCTGAAGGTCATATCGGGTGTGACTTTCGGTCAACGCCTCAGGAATTCCTGGATCTAGTCCCCTTCGGTAGGCGAGAGTCTGAAGTGAGTGAGTGGTTGGAAGATGTAGCCAGAGGAGAGTTGCCCTACGCACGAGAGAAGATCGGCTGGGTCAAGATCGGCTTTTCCCTGGCGTTCCACCACCTTTTCAATGGCAGCAGTTTTACTGCGGCTATGCGTCAAACACTTCTGCTCGGTGGAGACACCGACACCAACGCTTGCATCGTAGGGGCCATGGTGGGCGCACGGTGTGGCGCGTCTGCGATCCCCATCGAGTGGCGAGAAGCAGTCTTGCGCTGCGACACAAGCAAAGGAACTCAGCCTAGGCCCGAGCTTTACTCCGCGGCCCATCTGGAAGACAAGGTCAAAAAGCTTTTGTACATGGATTGAACTCATGCGGGGATTCTTCCCTTCAGCTAAACAGTGAGCTACTGTGAAGGCCATCAGTTACGCCGAGCGTGTAGCCCACGTGAACGTCTTCCTGTGGCCGTTGTCATCCGCTGGGTGCGAAGGTGTTTGGCGTGACATTTCTGATACAAACGACAGAAACACAATTGCATGCCATGGGAAATACCTGTCACAACTGCGCCAACTGCCTGAGGGTTGATGCCTCATCCACTCTGCGTTGCGGGCAGGCTTATTTTCAAATGCCCCCCAGCGAACGCAAACCGATGCGGCTAGACCACTACCCAATGGTTCATACCGACCACAGTTGCTCTTCTTGGAGGCACGTCGATACCGGCGTTTTGCGATCGCTTGCTTCTGGCTAGGGCGTCGGACAGTATCGCGCCATCAGCCGACAGGCCATCATCTGGTCTTAAGGGTAAAAGCCAGGAGTCTGGATGCTCCATCTGCTTTTTCCAGGTGACGTAACTGGTGTAGTGCTCGCCACTGGATCGGACGCAGTGCCACAACTGCCGGTTCACCGGTTTGATCAACCAGCACATCAACTTCAGGCGGCTATTGAGCATGATTGGTCCACGGACCTGTACAACTTTTCCAACATTCCCTGCACAGATCGGTTCATCCTGAATGACGATGGCCAGATCGCCATCCTTGCAACGGTAGTTCATTTCCTGCTCCAAGCCCCCAGGTTCACAGGCATTGCCTGGACCCGCCGGGGCTGGTGGCGAGGGCAACGCTTTAGCGGGTATTTGTGAGTCGCCCCTGCAAGTGGTCATAAATCGGCGACAGATGGTGACAACGTCACCTCGAAACAATCAATTCCGGCATCCCCTCCTCACCTGCCCAGATGAATGCGTTTTGCTGGAAGCTCGCAGCAATATGCAAGGCAGTTTCCTTGTCTATGCCCCACACCATGTGGCTCTCTTCGCCCGGCCAGCCATTGGAGGGATGCACACCAATTCCCGGCGTGGACTGATACCCCTTTGCCTTGAGGAGCAACAGCAAGTTCCGGTCCCGCACTTCGTTGTCTTCTTCGCCAAGCGGGATGCTGTAGGGATTGAACGCGGTGATGAACGCCCCCGAATGGACTCCTCGGCTGTCGAACTCCCTCAGCAATTGCGCGGACTGGATCCCTACGTGAAGCGTGAAGGGCCGCTCACCTGCGACCCGGTAATCGGTTTCACGGTATGCCTGGATCGTCTGTGGATCAATGGTCGTAACAGTACCCATGTGTCCCCCGTCAGACGGACAATCGCTTCATTGTGTCAACGGTCTCGCGCAACGCTTTGGCGACCGGGGTTCCACGGCTGGTGAAGATCTCGGCCAAGCTGTCGTAGTACCACAGGGTTTGCTCCTTGGAGGCCGAAAACCGGTCAAACACCTTCACCCCGATGTTGAGCAGGTCCTCAACGATGGCCCGGGCGTTGTGCAATTTGTCCGAACCGGACACCAGCAAGACGTCGGCACTGGCCTGCCGCAGGTGATCGAGGTAAGCCTGCTTGCGGGCCGTCCATGGCGGCTTGTGGCCCCGGGCATCGGGCACCCCGTCGGTACAGCCCGCCACGATGTCCGCCACGCGGTCGCCGAAGAGGTCCCGAATCCGTTGGGCATATTGCGCGCCCCCATCTTCAACCGCATCGTGCAACAGGGCCGCCATGGCCTGCTCCTCATCCGCCCCATGCTCCAGGGCGATGGAAGCCACCCCCATGGGGTGGGCGATATAGGGGATGCTGGTGCCTTTGCGCTTTTGGCCATCGTGGGCTTCCACGGCCAGGGCCAGGGCTTGTGCAATCTTTTCTGTCAGCATGGTCTGTCCTTCTTGTTGCTTGTTGGTTTTCAAAATTGCCCCTGCCCATAGGGAGACGTAGGGCGGCCCGGCGTGTGATTCAGAAAGTCCAGCGCCAGAATTTTCAGCCCGTCCACTTCGTCCACTGTGGGCAGACCCTTTTCACGGTCCAGCAATCTATTTTTGAGCATTCTGCGGAAGTCCTGTAGTCCTGCCTCCGTGGCCTGGCTACGGTCCAGCTCCGAGAACACTTTGTTTTCGTACATCTCCATGATGCGCCCGAAGGCCTCCCAGACTTGGTCTTCATTCATCTTGCGGCTCCTCCTTGGTGTCCAGCCATTCGTTCACCCGGGCGCGGACCAGATCTTCGAATTCCGCATAAAAACTGCTGGACGCGTCCACGATGAACCCATGAACTTGGTCTCTGGGATATCCATCTCCCTCGAAGTTGCAGTCCAGACACAGGATCAGATCCCAGGTCTTCAGGAAGAATTCCACCAACTCCTTCAAGCTCAAGGGCTTGGTGCTGGTCCGGGTACCTTCACCATCCAGGGTATCTCCGCCGTATTCGTCTACCACCCGGTAGTGGATCCTCTGACCCACTTGGCGGGCGTACATGCAGGTCACGTCCTGGGTGGTAGAGGCAATGGTGATCCTGGCGATTTCAACTTCCTGCCGCTCTCGTGAGGGCAAGTATTCCCCACCCATTAAGGCTGGGTGAATTCGGCCAAGTCCCTGCCGGTCCTGTTCTGCCAGGGCGTGCTGGGACAACTCCACCGGGAGTTGATCTCCATGGCCAGTATCCAATGCCTTGGCGTAAAGTCTGCGGCGCTCTGCCCCTTTGATGTCGGACAACAAGGTGATTCCCCGCTCCTGTGCCCAGAAATAGCTGGCTGGGCGGTATGCCAGGTCAATGCCTGCCGTGTGATTGCTCATGTCGTGCTCCTGTTTAGCGGCTTCTTCAAAATGAAAGGGGCCGCAATCTGGATCAAATCCCCCCAACCCGTTTGGTGGGTCCGCCCGTCCTTCAGGACCTTTTGGTTTGGGTGCGCCCGGCTTCGGTCGCATCGTCCTGCAGCAACTCCGAGGGCGGGCACCAACCCAGGCTGATGGTGAGCTTGATCAGCCGCAGTCGTTTGGGCGTTTTGATACCCTGTATCCACCCTGGCACCGGCTCCTTGAATTGCTGGAGGTAAAGCTTGCTGTGGTGCCACAGGGCCCAGCCGATGCCAGCATTCATGCCGACAACTCGCGTGCGATCAGCGCCTGCAGTGCCTCCAGCCCCTGGCGTTCCAGACAGGCACGAAAGCGGAACTGCTCCTCGTCAGGCTTGGCCGAGGTTCGCCATTGGCTGGTGACCGTCAGGGCGTAGCCCCCCACGGGCGAACGCACCGGGTCGATGTAGACGAAATAGCGGAAGTCCCCGTTGTCAAACAGTGTGGCCCTGGTGCCAGGGGTGACCGGGTTTTGCGCATCGTTGCTTTGGGTGATTTGACCCATGACTTTCTCCTTCCCGCGGGTTACGAACTTTGGCGTTCGCTGCGTGCGGGTCAGGGCGCAGACGACGCTTTAGCAGCATTTGTGAGTCGCCCTGCAAGTTGTCCTTAAATCGGCGACGTGTACTGACCGTACACAGGCGTATCTTGTGATCCCACAGGCTCATGGCGCGAGCCTGGGGAAAAAATTTTCAAGTGATGCGGCAATGCACCGGGTCTCGCCATTCACTGTGCAGAGGGATCCCCGCGATCTCGGTCATTTCGTCGACGTCATCGGAGTCCAGCAAAGGTCTGAGCCAACCGTCGTAGTGCGCACGGGGCTGGTTGTCCCAAACCACCCGTGGGTCCTGTCCACTGCGGTCCTCGACAAGGACGGGAGAGTCGCTACCACTCAATGGCTGAACGAGCCAATGAACGCCCAACTCTTCACGGAACTGGGTGTATTCCTCGATCACACGAACGACCTGACCGATGTTGGCCTGGCACTGCGGTTCGTCCTGAACAATGACGGCCAGGTCTCCGGGCCGGCAACGAAGTCCGCGATAGATATCGACCATGAAAAAACTCCTGCGCCTCGCAAACAGTGGAAGTACGTCCAGTTTGCACACGAGGCCAGGAGTGCGGGGACGTTTAGCAGTGTTTAGCGCCCCTGCAAGTACCTAAATCGGGCGACCAGCATAATGCTGACAGGTTCATTATGCACTCACTCAATCACCATGATCAAGCTTGCGAGGAGGCAAGTGCTTGACGACTTCCGGATGCGAGTCCGCGATGTGGGCCACGGTTCTGCGACCCGCGGAGACGATCCAGTCACAGTCCAGTGTCACGCCACCCAACATGTCGTGCACGCAGAAGTCCACCCACTTCTTGCGACCGTTAATCTCCATGGTGGCTGTGAAGCCCATGGCCTCCCACTCCTCCACTATGCGCTGCATGTCCATGGGGTTCATGGCACCGTCTCTCAGCAAATAATCGTCGTGCCAGACCCTACCTCCCAGCAAGGGCTCGTGGTCCAGCAGACACTGCTCCCAGCCGCCCGGGTACTTGCGCCGGATCGTTTCGATGGGCACGATGAAATCGATGAACTCGGTGTGGATAGCCATGTGGATTCACTTTCTCAGGGTCTCGATGCGGGCAACTTCCACATCCGATTTGGTCTGAAGCTCACGCAGTGAAATTCGAGCCATGCGCACCGCATCGGCGCTCTGGTAAACGATCTGCAATTGCCCTTTGAGCGTCTTGTGACTGAGCGTCTGCTCCACCCCGGTCAGCACTTTCTGCAGGCCCGATCCGCCCATACGGACTAGGTACACGTCCCGGGTCTGGCGGGAATCGCCTTTGACCTCATTACGCCATCTGGGTTCGGTTTCGATCAGCAGGGTGTCCTCATCCCCTGCCCCGCTTTTATAAGCCTCGATGCGACTGAGCACCAAAGCCTGGTCCGGGAAAAGCCAGCGTGGTTTCTCGCCCGACTCCCGGAAGAACAGCAAGTTGCGGGTGTGCATGGCCCGACCTTCGTCGTAGGCACGACCTTCCCCATTCGACTGGAGTCGGAACACCAGAGCCCCGTCCGCATCGCTGTATTCCGTGGGGCGCAAGGAGAAAGTTTCCTTGCGATCACCCTCTTGGCTGTTGGACTCCGGGGCTTCCACGGTTTTCTTTTCTGAGCGCAACCAACCTTTGGCGCCTTCAAGACCACCCCAGCTAGCCAAAGCCACCAAGAGCAGCAGGCCCAAGCCGATCACAAGGGTGTTGAAGCGTTGTACGTACACGATGAACTTGTCCATGGCGGGCTTTCTCAAAATGGCACTTGCGAATAGAAATCCACCAGAACAACCTTCATGTCTGGGGGCAGGTAACTCCAGCCCAGGGCAGCGAGATCATCGGGCAATCCAAACAGGGCTTCGGCGATCCCACCCGCTATGGCGGCAATGGTGTCGCTGTCCCCACCGATGGAGACCGCATTGCGGATGGCGTCTTCGAAACTGCTCGCTTGCAATGCGCATACCATGGCCTGTGGCACGGAGTCGGCGGCCTTTTCTGTCCTGACGTAATGGGGACGGATCTGGTCCGGGGTCCTGGTCATGTCGTAGCCGAACCGCGCCTGAACTCGACGGGAAATCTCCGAAGGGTCCACCTTCTTTCTGGCCCAGTGGATGGCTAGCGCCACGGCTCTGGCCGAATCGAGCGCATCAGGATGGTTGTGCGTGATGTTGGTGACGGTGTCCGACCACTCTAGGGCCTGCTCTTCAGACTCCGCCAGCATGCCAACCGGTGCAATGCGCATGGCTGCGCCGTTTCCCCAACTGCCATAGGGCTTGGGGTTGTCATCAAAGATCCAGAGGGCAAACTTCTGACCCCAGCCCCCGTTGTCCGCGTAACGCTGGCACCACTGCTGCAGTTTGTCCTGCGGGTTCTGGCCACTGGCCAATGCATCTGCCACCGCGATGGTGCAAACGGTGTCGTCCGTGTACCTTGCCTCAGGGTGAAAAAAGGGGGCAAATTCTTTCGTGCGGCAGTTCTTGAATTCGTAGACCGAGCCGACGATGTCGCCAATGATGGTTCCAAGCATGTGTGACCTCAGTTGAGCGCGCCAGCGCTCATGGCTTGGTAGCCATCTGCCAAGTGGCTTCAGCCAAGGCCGCCTCCACACCGTTGCCCGATTCGTACATCTCAGGCAGTTCTCGCAGGCCGATGGAGCTTTCGTTGGTGATGGACCAGACGAGCTGATCGAGCTCTTGATCTGAAGTGATTTCGTACATGCTGATCTCCTATGGCATCAGCGTAACCAGTGGCGGGCTCAAAACATGAGCCCGACCACTCCTAATCAGCTGTAGGACTCGTATTTTTTCAAAGCAGTCCGAATGGCTTTCTGAATTTGCTCGCGAAGCCTTGGAGGACCCAGGACCTCGACTTCCGGCCCGTGACGGAGGATGTCACCAATCAATTCCCGTTCATCGCTGTAGGGCAGCTCCAGAACGTAAGAACCGTCTTTGCCGAAGACCGCCTTTTGCTCCGGATGCCACTCTTCGCTGGAGACCCAACGCGCCCTACTGGGCGTGAACTGGAGTTTGGCCCATTGAACCTCCTGGCCACCAAAAATCCCATAGCCGCTGGCCACTTCGGCAGCGATCTGTTCCTCCGGAATCTCACTCGCCGACTCGTCCAGCATTTCGCAATCCTTGATCGCGTCAATGGAAAAGTTCCTCAGCCCCGCGCGCAAGTGACACCAGGCGTCCACGTACCAGTTCTCCCGGTAGTGCACCAGTTGCTGAGGCGAAATGATCCTTTCAACGGTCTCGCCGTTTTGCCGGTTGAAATGCTGGATCTTTAGCTTCTTGCGGTTCAGGGTGGCCTGCGCCACCGCCTCAAACCTTTTGAGCGTCAGCTTGCGCTTGCCCGCATGGACCAGTTTCACCCTTTGAGCTAACACTTGGGAATCCACCCCTTGTGAAGAGAGCATGTCATTGAGGCGGGACTGCAAGGGTTTGAGCTTGGGCCCCAGGACACCGGGCTCCAGTTGCTCGATCATGTTCTGGATGGTCAGGAGAGCCAGCACTTCCTCTTGGCTGAACCAAAGCCCGGGCAACTCCTTGCGCGAATCGGCCAGTTCCAGCCGATACCCTCCAAGGTCCTTGTCGAAAACCACTGGGATGTTCAGGCGGTCCCGCAGCTTGGCCAGATCACGCTTGAACGTGGCCAGAGAAATCTCCATCTTCGTGAGAATTTCTTCACGCGGAACGGCACGGCGCCCTGTCAAAAGGGTGCGGTAGCTATAAAGGCGGTCAATTTCGCTCATGGTTTATTTCATTTTTTACAATCATTTTGCAGCATCTTGGGAGCGGCTCAAGGCCAACGCCAACCGCTCGCGCCTGCTCATCTTTTTATGCACGTGTGGCAAGCCATATTCCACGTGCGTGACAAAGGTGCGCCATTCGGACGGTCGCGGCTTTGTCGCCATCTTGGCGATGAGGGGTTCAGCACCCAGAAGCGCCACATGAGAGAACGGCCCCCACAAAGTGACCGCTAACAAGGCCAGCGTCATGATCATTGGTGGGTCCAATCACCCATGCCTGTACTGGCAAATCCACATGAGGAGACCAGCACGTCCTGCGCAATGGTGTGGTGCTTGGCCAGGAAAATGGGGCGCAGTAGCTCTACGGCGGCCTGCAACCACGCCTCACGGTTCGAATGGTGTCTCATTTGGTTCTTCTTGGAGTTAGGTCAGGCTCAAGTTTGCTGAGCCAGGGGCTACTCCTGTGAGCCTGCCAAACAGGGTATTCATACAGTGTTCAGGATCTGACTGGCGGTAGCCAGGCTCATGACTTGAGCCCGGCATCTGGAACACTTGAGCGCAATTCAGGGGAAGCCATTCCGATTGCCCCTACCCGAGAAAGACAGCGGTTCAGACCCGCCATGAAAAAGTATGAAGAATTCCGAGTCCCTTGCCCTGCAAAGTTGCCCAGCGTCCTGGCGCCATTTCTTGCTGTTAGTGCTCCTGTCTTTCGCCAACCTGGCGCAAGCTGAATACACGCCCCCGGTGTCCACCGAACTTTCGATCATGGACATCCATGTGGCGAAGAACTGGTCGGTCCGCCAGCGCATGGAAGTCATCAACAAGGTCGAAACGGATCAAGGCATCGCCCTGCTCGGCGAACAAAAAATCACCTACAACAGTGCCCATGAGCGGGTCCGGGTGATCAAGGCGTACACCCTTCAACCTGATGGCACTAAGGACCCCGTTACCCCGGACCGGATTCGGACCCAGGACGATCAGGATGATGCCGGCAACGGGATTTACAGCGAATCCAAGGTCAAGGTCATCATCTTTCCCAATGTAAAGGTAGGAAGCCGAACCTATTACCTGGTGGAGGCTCTTCAGCACACCCCGGACTTTCCTGGCCATTACGCATGGACGGAATACTTCTCACCGCACCGTAGGTACGGGCGTGCGGAAGTCCGGTTTTCCCATGCCCCCTCTCTGGACATCCGGGTGGAGGGGCATGGAATGACTGGTGGCCGCATAGAAACGCCTCAACCCGCCAAGAATGAAAGCATTCGCTACCTGTTCAGCTATTCTCAGAGCAATGCCCACCCAACAGAGCCACGGATGGTGAGTTATGCCGATTTCGCGCCCCGGTTTTCGGCCAGCAGCTTCAAAAGCTACGCGGAGGTGGCCAAGGCTTACCAGGACCGAGCCCGCCCCAAAGCCGAAGTAACCAAGAGCATCAAAGAGCAATCGACCCGAATCATTGGCGATGCCGCCACCACACAAGAGAAGGTCAAGCGACTCTACAACTGGGTGTCTCGGAACATCCGCTACCTGGGCGTCTATGCCGGTGCTGGTGGCTATGTCCCGCACTCAGCAGAGAAAATCCTGCGAGCCCGCTATGGCGATTGCAAGGACCACGCCACCTTACTGGAGGCCCTCTTGCGTGCCGTGGGGATAGAAAGCTCCACAGCCCTGATCAACTCGGACAGGGCCTATCGCTTGCCAGACCCACCCAGTTTTGGCGTATTCGATCACGTCATCACTTATGTTCCGGAATTGAATCTCTTTCTGGATTCCACGTCGCGTATGACCCCGATGGGAATGCTGCCCGCTGGTGACGTTGGGAAATTGACGGTCATTGCTGCGACGGGTCAAGTTCTGAGAACACCGCTGGACGACGCTGCCAATGACAAGACAGTCACCACAACACAAATGACCCTGAAAGCTGATGGCAGCGTGCAGGGCAACACTCAAGTTGAGCAACTCGGGTACTTCCAGCTCCTGTCCCGTGCCAAGGTCTACAGCAACCAAAACAAACCAGCCGAAGAGATTGTTGGCAACATGCTCTCGCGCTTCAACGAATCCGGCACAGGCAACATCGTCCATCCTGATCCCCTGAACCTAGAAGCCCCTTGGGTGGTGACTGCAGATTTTTCGCTTGATCCCATCGTTAACTTACCCGGCATGGTGGCTTTGACTGTGCCCGTGGGACTTTCCCAGGGCCGTTTCCAGACTTTGGCCAGCATCAAGGCGCAGAGCAATGCCCGTTATCCGCACCTCTGCGGATCATCCTCCCATGAAGAAGTGATCGAATTGAATTTGCCACCAGGGACAAAGCTTCTCCGCCTACCAGCCAACGTCCAGCTAAAAACCAATACCCTAAGCTATCAGGCCACCTATGAAGCCAATGGCAACGCGATCAAGGTTTCACGAAAGTTCATGGCGCACCGCGGCAAATCGGTCTGCGACAAAGAGGACGAAGCCGAGTGGGATCAATTCACCAAAGTGTTACAGCGTGACCTGCGACAACAGTTTTTCCTGGAGTGAGCACATGAAGATCGAAGTCGTCATCGGCAACATCATCAAGCAACCTGACATGGAAGCCATCGTCAATTCGGCGAATGCCAATCTCAGGATGGGTTCGGGTGTAGCAGGAGCAATTCACACAGCAGCCGGCCCGAGGCTTGAAGAATATTGCCAGCCGTTCGCACCACTTGAACTGGGCTCGGCCCTGATAACCCCAGGGTTCAAGCTTCCCAACCGATGGATCATTCATGTGCGGGCTGCACATTACATCAACAATACAGAGCCAGAACGCTACTTAGCATTTGCAATTTCCTCTGTCCTCAATACAGCGAATGAAAATGGGATCAAAAACTTAGCGCTCCCAGCCATTGGCACGGGCGTTTTTAAATTTCCCATTCCAGTCGCCACAAAGATCACAGCCGAGAGTCTTTTTCGATACACCGGGGAAAATTCGTCTATTGAGCTTGTACGAATTTGTGTCACAGGTGAAGATCTGAGAAAGTCATACCAAACCGCAATTGATCTTGAAGCAATACGTGTCAAAAAAGTTGTGAGTTCTGAACGCTAGACTCAACAATGAATGTGCCAAGAGGTACGTAATGCTGCTTCAGCAGAAAATCTCATGGAAGAATTAAAGCCGTACCAGCCACAATTACCACCGCTTGGGAAAAAGATTCTGGACGATCTTTACGTCCACACCGACTACCTCGATCGCCTCAAAGAATTCGAGCCATACCGGCAATTGATAGATGCCGCAATTGCAGCGATTCCTTCATCAGAGTTTCAGTTCTGCAACGTAGCAAAGATCAACGTACATCGAAACAAGCTGTCTTTTCTTCAGTATCTTGACTTCGAAGTTGATCCATTTCCGACATTGAATGGATCATGGGTATTCGATTTTGATACGAACGCAATCAAATTTAGGTCATACGCATCTTCGTTGAATCCACCTATCCTGCATCGCAAGGAGTTACTTGTCGCAGAAGATCACCCACAACACAATAGATGGGCTGAGATCACAAATTCTGCGGAACAACTTGGTTTTTTCAGTTCTGGTCAACCTATTGGATTCAAACTCAATTGGCTCAAGCTGCTTAGAGAAAAGGGATTTTCCATTGAAGGCGATCAGTTTCTCCCACTCGGGAATCAGATCGAATCAATTGACAATCATTTCTACGATCTCAACGCTCCAATACAACGGCACCTAACAGCTCTGAGTCGCTCCTCATTGTCGGCACCAATGCAATTGATGATCAGCAATGGCTTAATTTCAAGTTCAGTTGATGTATTTGATTACGGATGTGGAAGAGGCGATGATGTAAAAGGTCTCACGGAAATAGGTTGCATCTGTAATGGCTGGGACCCTTACTATGCAATCGACAACCGGATCACCTCAGCAGACATCGTCAATCTTGGCTTTGTGGTCAACGTGATCGAGGATCCCGCCGAACGTGTAGAGGCCCTTCAAAAGTCCTTTGCATTGGCAAAAAGAGCGCTGGTTGTCTCTGTGATGCTGCATGGAAAGGACCGTCCAGGCAAGCCTTACCTGGATGGGTTTCTTACTTCAAGAGGCACCTTTCAGAAGTACTTTACACAGGAAGAGTTCAAAGACTATCTTGAAAGCGTATTGGCTCACGAGCCCTTCATGCTTGGCCCTGGAATTGGACTCATTTTTTCCAACAAACAAGCTGAACAACACTTTTTACTTGGAAGATACCGAAGCTCTCATGTAGCGCGGCGTCTTCTGGGCGCAAGAATCAGTCCTATTGCCAAGCGGTTTCCAAGACATCGGAAAGAGAAAATTCCACGACTTTCCAGAGCTCAACAAGAATTTGATGAACTAAGGCCAATCCTTGAAACACTTTGGGCTCAAACATTAGATCTTGGACGATTTCCTGAGCCGAGCGAAATAATTGATTTGGACGCGCTACTTGAAAAAGTATCGCTGGTAAGAGCCAAGAGACTGCTACGTTCGAACTTTGATCAGTCGTTGCTTGAACGGTCGGAGAAAACACGTTCCGATGAGATCAGAATTTTCCTCGCCGCACGGCAATTCTCCAAACGATCTCCATATAAAGAGCTCGAAGAACGCCTTAAGACAGATATCAAACATTTCTTTGGAGACTACAAAGCTGCCAATCAATCTGCACTAAGACTTTTGCTGGAATCTGCGGATCCAGATCGTATCCGCGAAGGATGTGAAGAAGCTGCCTCTGATGGGTTGGGCTATCTTGAAGACAATAGTCACTCACTTCAGATTCATGTCTCGCTTGTTGAAAGATTACCAAGCGTCCTAAGGGCATTTGTTAATTGCGGCCTACTACTTTGGAATAACCTGGATGAATTTCAACTCATCAAAATTCATGTTGCATCTGGAAAGTTGACCTTACTTCAGTACGACGACTTCGACAATCTAGCGATCCCAAGTCTTATCAAACGGGTCAAGATCAACATACCCAAGCTTGACTACGATGTCTTTGAATATGCAACAGAAGGCTTTCCCCCACCACCGCTGCTCTTCAAAAGTCGTTTCATGCATGAGGAACTTCAGGGATACGCTCAACAAGTTGAATTCGATGAAATGCTAGACGCATGCGGGGTACTGGATAAGTTTGAGACCCCCAAAATATTGGCGAAGATTCAAGAGCAATTAGGATTGCTGAGGCTGGAGATTTCAGGGCTTAAATTGCAGAACAGCACTACCATTCCCGACCTTGACGATCCTTGCGGTCAATACCTGACATTCAGAGAGCTGGTTCACTGCGGCGAAACCCAGGCAAGATTGGGTCTTCCGAATCTTCCACTCAACCCAAAAACTTACAACGCGCTATACGCGCTGAGCAAGCATGTGCTAGACCCGGTGATTGAGTACTTTGGCGCCATCAAGCTAACGTATGGTTTTTGTTCAGATGAACTTCGAGGGAAGATCAAGTCAAGGATTGCTCCGAAGTTGGATCAGCATTCGAGTCATGAATGCAATCGACAGGGAAAGCTAATCTGCGAACGCCTTGGAGCAGCGGTCGACTTTCTTGTGGAAGACGATGACATGTATGAAGTAGCGCTATGGATTGCTGAAAACCTTCCCTTCGACAGAATGTACCTCTATGGCGATGGCAAGCCAATACACATCAGTTACAGCATTGCTCAAAGCAGACTCGTGAGTCTGATGATCCCCACGAAAAATGGGCGACTTATGCCGCGCACCTGCTCATCTCAGGAGCTGCCAGCATTGCTCAACAGAGACTTCGGCAAATAACCCCACCTGAGACAGCTTTTACATTGCAAGCAGATTTGTTTGTGTGTAGAATCACAAACATTGAAGACTGGATTGCAAACGTATGTCAAATTTTGAATACGCATTTCCTTCGATCAGGGGAGTGCAAGCGGGCAAAGAGTACTACGTCTCAATGTGTCCATTGAGACTGATACCTCGCATCTTTCTATTCGATGACGAGGAGCTTTCTCCAGAGCTGCGAGCACAAAGAACCTTGAACAGAAGTCGAATTCCCGAGATGTCCAGGTACATCCTTGGAAACAAAAACGACTACGTCTTTTCTGCGATCACAGCATCAATTAACGGCTCAGTTCGCTTCACACCGGTTGATGACAAGACTGCTGATGAACGGCTAGGAATTTTGCACGTTGATATGAAGAACCAATTCATCATCAACGATGGGCAACACAGACGTGCCGCAATTGAACAGGCGATCAAGGAAGATCATTCCCTCGGCGACGAAACGATTGCTGTCGTCTTCTTTGTTGATCAAGGTTTGTCCCGCAGTCAGCAAATGTTTGCCGATTTGAATCGCCATGCAATCCGCCCCTCCAAATCACTAGGAATTCTTTATGACCAGCGCAGTGATGGCGGGAAAGTGGGGAAACTTGTAGCGCTCAAATCAGAAGCATTCAAAGGCATGGTTGAACTAGAGCGAAACACTCTTTCAGAGCGATCGAGAAAGCTTTTCACACTAAGCGCACTGTGCTCGGCTACTTCAGATTTTTTAGGAATGCGAGAGTTTGCAACTCCTGATGAAGCGGCAAATGAGGCCATCAAATATTGGGATGAGCTGGCCAAGCACATTCCTGAATGGCAATTGGTACGCAAGTCAAAAATGACTGCAGGAGAGATTCGTAGAGATTTCGTCCACTCCCACGGCGTTTTGCTTCAGGCTTTTGGTCGTGTAGGGGCAAGCCTTAGCTCCGGGAAAAAACCTAACTATGCCCCTCTAGTCAATCTTAAAAAAATCAACTGGTCAAGATCCAATGCAAGAGACTGGGAGGGTCGAGTCATGATCGGTGGTCGACTCACAAAAGCATCTAACAGCATCGTGCTCGCATCAGGTTTCATAAAAAAAGCCATTGGTATAGAACTCAGTCCCGAGGAGATCAAGGCTGAGGCAGTATTTAACAAATCAAGAGCGAGGAAGTCATGAGCTCAATCAAATCAGAAAAGATCCAGACGGTAATTTCGAACATCATCGAACTCTACAAATCTGATGATTTGCCGTGGATCATTGGTTACAGCGGTGGCAAAGATTCAACAACAGTCCTACAGCTCGTATGGCATGCGGTTTCAGAGATACCCGAGAAACAACGAACCAAAAAGATTCATGTGATCTCGACTGACACCCTTGTTGAAAACCCAGTTGTAGCCAAGTGGGTAGAGATCTCACTTAGTAAGATCAATTTGGCCTCAATCCAAAACAAGATGGGTATCCAGGCACATCGTTTGATTCCAAAGCTCGAAGATCGATTTTGGGTGAACTTAATTGGGAAGGGATATCCTGCCCCCAGACCAAAATTTCGGTGGTGTACAAGTCGTCTCAAGATAAATGCAGCAACTGACTTTGTGCGTAATGTAGCGACTGAACGAGGGGAAGCAATTCTTTTCCTAGGAACCCGTTCAGGTGAAAGCCAAGCACGCGCAAAGGTCATGGCCAAACACTCTGGTAGCACCCGAGAGCTATTGAGCAGAAATTCAGATCCGCGACTCGATCGTGTGTGGATCTTCCCACCTATTGCCTCATGGTCTAGTGATGATGTCTGGGAATACCTCATTGAAAATGAAAATCCTTGGGAACACAGCAACATTGAGTTGTTTCACCTATACAAGGGTGCTACACCAGATGCCGAATGCCCCTTGGTTGTAGACAGCAGCACACCAAGTTGCGGTGATAGCCGCTTCGGCTGCTTTGTCTGCACCATGGTCGAAAAGGACAAGTCCATGATGGCCATGATTCAAAATGATGAAGACAAGAAGTGGATGATTCCTCTCTCAATTTTCAGAGAAGAAAAACTAAGCACGGCCAATGACTTCAAGAACCGCGATTTTCGCCGACTTGACAAAAACATAAACATCTACAAGACCAAAGAAGGTCATGCTCTCATTCACGGACCGTATAAACAACATTACCGTGAAGAACTTCTTTTCGAATTACTCAAGGCGCAATCCAAAATTCGCAAGGACTCTATTGAGGGCATGGAAGACTTTGAGCTAATTGCCGAAGATGAACTTGAGGAAATCCGCCGGATTTGGGTGGAAGAAAAGCATGAGATTGAGGATAGCCTTCCACGAATCTACAAACAAGCAACTGGTAAAAAGTATCCAGGCCTTGACTCTGATGAACGGTCACTTTTCTCCAAAGAAGATCTAGACATACTCAAAGAAATTGCTGCGACAGATAACGATGAAGATTCAATCATGTATCAAATGTTGCGTGAAATGCTCCATGTTGAACAGAATTATCGTGGTGCATATCGTCGACATGGCATCTTCGAAACACTTGAGAAAACATTGAAGCAGCACGCCTTCCTCAACAAAGAAGAGGCTCTTGAATTCAAGCTGATGCAAGCGGACATAAGCGAAGAATTGACAGCCTCAAGCCAAGACAACTCATCCGATGAAAGCGTGCTTTTTGAATTACATGACGATGTAGAAATTGAGATAAAAAATGCTTCTAACTAAACTTACTTTACATAACTTTGGAATCTACGCTGGTCGTCATTCAATTGATCTTGAACCGAAAGATGACAAGCCTATTATTTTGTTTGGAGCACTCAATGGTTCCGGCAAGACAACATTGCTTGAAGGAATCCAATTCGCACTTTTCGGAAAATTCTCCAAGTTTTTGGGCAAGAACAAGTCGTCATATATTGAATTTCTCACCAACTCCATCAACCGAAGAAATTTACAAAACTCTGCATCAGTGAGTGTTGAGTTTTTGACAAAGCGCAAAGGGAAAAAACAGAAATTCGAAGTCGTGCGCACATGGTCACTTAAGAACAATGCAAGCGCTAGCGACAGTGTTCAAGTTTTCCGCAACGGAGAACTTGACTTAGATTTGTCAGAACGATGGGTTGAGTTATCTGAAACTTTTTTCCCTAGTCAACTTTCAGATTTGTTTTTCTTCGATGGCGAACGTATTGAGTCCTTGGCTCAACCAGCACGATGCAGTGAACTTATCCGGACTGGATTAAATTCCTTGCTGGGCCTTGATTTAGTAACAGATCTCAGTAAAACACTGGTAACGCTTGAGCGACGTCTAAAAGTTGAAGGTGTGAGCGATGCTGATCGAGAAAAATTGACACGACTTGAGACAAAAATCACAACTCTGAATGAGCAAAAAAACAGTCTTGAGACCGAACTTCAGCATGTGTTGGAAAGTGATGCCCAGCTAAAGAGTCAACTTGAGTCGTTACGAAATCATCTTAAACAACAGGGCGGTGACCTCTACACGCAACGTGACCAACTTGTCCAACGCCAAAATGAGTTGCTTGCTGCAACTGATATGAAACGCGGCGAGATGGTCGATCTATCTGCATCAGTGCTACCACTTGCGCTTCTAGATAACTTGATGAAAGAGGCTGAAGCACTTTCTATGAGTGGACTCACTGCCTCTCAAAAGGAAGTTGTAAAAGACGCTCTAGATACATTCAGCACGAATGTGATCGCAGAGCTTTCTGCTCGCAAAAACCTGACTAAAGATCAAATTGAACTCATCAAATCAGTGCACTCAACTTTGATGATCATCAATTCGGAAACTGACAACTTGCCTGAGATCAATCTATCTCGCGAAGCGATCTTCCGCAATCGAACGGAATGCTCAATTCAAAAAGCACAAGGTCTGAAGCTGATCCTAGAGCTTGGAAAGATCCATGCTGAACTAGATCAAGTTGAGAAGAATCTGCTTGCAGTTCCGGATGCAGAAAAGCTTGAGCCGCTCTTTATTGAAATCAAAAACACTGAAGAGGAATCTCGAACCGCTGATTCCACACGAAAGTCTCTTGATGATCAGATCCAGCGCATCCAAAGAGAGCTTGACACGGTGCAAAAGCAATTCAGCAATGCTGCTGAAGAGTTTAAAAAGCACGAAGCTAATGAAGTTCTGTTGAGCAAGATGAAGACGCGGCTTCAATCAGGTCGAGAAGTGTTAGGTTTGTTTGAGGAAAAAATTCGAAGCAAGCACATAAGCACTCTTGAAAATCTGATCAAAGAGGGCTTTGAATCGCTGCTAAGAAAACGATCTTTCATCAACTCAATATCAATTTGTCCAGACACATTTGAGCTAACCATCAACATCGTTGGTGAAGGTTATGTCCCTGCATCAAAACTTTCTGCTGGGGAGCGACAGCTTCTTGCTGTAGCCGTTTTGTGGGCTCTCGCCCAAGCATCTGGCAGGAAATTACCCACCGTGATCGACACACCTCTTGGCAGACTGGACAGCAACCACAGAAAGTCTTTTGTTGAGAATTACTTCCCCAACGCTGGAGAGCAAGTCATTCTTCTCTCAACTGACGAGGAGATCGTCGGTTCTTATCACAATTCGTTAAAGAAGCACTTGTCGCATCAGTATCTGATTCAGTACGATGAGCACGAGCAGTCTTCCAGCATCACATCTGGTTACTTCCAGAATGCCAAGGAGGCAGCATGATCGAAACAGTTCGCGTTTCTGAAAAAGCAAAAATCCAACTCATCACTCTCAAGAGACGGACAGGCATACAAAATTGGAACGTCCTTTGCCGCTGGGCTCTGTGTTCATCGTTAGCTGAAAACTCAGAACCCCCATATGAAGACATCCCTTCTGACAGTTCTATCGAAATGACCTGGAAAACCTTTTCTGGGGGAGAAGAGGAGTTGTATTTGGCACTCATCCAACTCAGAGCAAACAAAGCAGGCATTCCTCTAGATAAGGAACGCGTGAACAAATATTTTCGGCTGCATCTTCACCGTGGCATTTCCTACCTCGTGGGCAACCCAAAAATGAATAAGATTGAAGACCTTATTCGTTTAGCCACATGACTAGATGCTGAAATGCTTTGTCGCTCCGGATCGATCAGAGTTCATAAGTCTGGAAGTTCAGGCTCGGGTTGTTCCTGCGTCAGTTCAGATTTCAACATTTTTTCCAGAATCATGTCTGGACTTTGGGTTGGATTCTGCTCGAACTCTGTTCGCAGATACTCCAAACCACCGGCAGCATAACGCTCAAACTCACGAACTACAGTGTCCTCTTGTTCAGCTCGCAGTAATTCCACGCTGGGTGTCTCCCTACCGAGCATAGCAATAAGAAATATGTACATCTCCAACCGATGACTTGCGAAGGTTGTAGTCGTAATTTCTTTGCGATCGCTCCCAACCTCTCGCTTTCGTCGGTGTTTGAGTCCTACAGATGCAGCGAATGCAATTGCACCAGTATTGAATTGATAGAGGGCATTTCCAATTGAGACACCTTGAGTATTTTTACCAGTTAGTGAGTTCACCACATCAGCAAATTCACTTGGCCAGTAAACCGATCTCTCTCTAGAAAAGTGGCTTTTCATACTTGCACCTCCTGCAAGATCGATTGGGTACGCTCTGCATCATATGAGTTGAGTAAGTACTCTTTGCCTCGAATATTGAGCGGCTTGACGGGCTTCGAGCCCTGCGGCCCTGATTCTTGAGACACGATTAGATATCGCTTTCCGATAACTCCATCAAGTGCTGCGGCAACTTTATCCCCCCAAGCTGCTGAAGAGATCATCAGAACTAGTTGAGTCGTTTGCAATGCTAAGTTCTTTGCGACTGAACCTTGATATTCAGGGTCAAGAGCTGAGAATGGTGCATCAAGCACCAATGGCGCAATTGTCGGCTCTGTAAGCCACTGTATCTTTTCTTGTGTTTTCTTTGCAGCGAGCGCGACGACAGTGGCAATGAATGCGAATTTCAAGACCTGTCCTTCACCCGTACTGTGTCCAACATTTTTTCCATCTACATCAACAAGTTGAACCGCATAATTGGTTGGATTGATCTTGGCTCTGTAGTGCTTGGTCAAATATTTCTCTAATACAGAATTCAGTTCCAGTGCAAGGATTTTTAACGCCCGCGTTTCTTGATCCTGCAAAGACCGACGGATGTATTCCGCCAACCGAACTACTTTGTCTTGCTGACTTTTTAGTTTCTCGCTGACTTTTTGTCGACGAGTTGCGTTTTCATGCTGCGCTTTCAGATCTCTATAACGACTTTTGTTTTGATTGATCTGCATCGCCATGCCACCAACTTGTTGGTTGAGCCTGACCAATTCATTCTTGACCTGTTGATATTCCTTTTCTAACTTCTGGATTGCAGGAACATCGATTCCCTCCAATTGCTTAGTGAGGTCTTTAATTTCATCTTGACACTTGGCGATCTCGCGATCTTTAAACGCAATCTGCTGTTTGATTTCGGCAACTTGAACAGGAAACTCTGATGATTCTCGCTCGATGTCGCGGATTAAATATCGAACATCGGAGATCCTTTGGTTCAGCGCACCAGTAGATGCAAACTGAAGCAATTCATTGATCTTGTGTGCCTCATGTGATCCCTCTGTGATAGGACGCCCACAAATGCACAACTCCCTATCCAGAATATCCTTCACTAATTGATCACTGTAAGGTGCGGGCAGCCGGCCCTTGACCTCTTGATCCTCAAGTTTGCCCTCTAGTTTTTTGGTTAGTTCATTGAGAACCAAAGCTGGACCTGCACGGCCAATCAACAATGAAGCCTTTGAAGATAAAGTCCTGTGCTCATCCTCTAGTCGTTTTTGTTTGTACTCTTCTGAATCACGCCTTCTTTGAAGAGGTTCTGCCTGGGGCAACTTGTTCAGGCTGGCATTAATCTGAGCGAATTGAATATCGGTGCTTTTAATCTGCTCTTGTAACGCGTCCAGAGTACTTTCTTGACCAGGCAGGACCCGATCGATGTTGTCCATTTCAGCTTGTAGTGCCAACAATTGCTTGTCATTTGACTGAGTAGCAACTTCCCTGCGGATTTTTGCTTGTACAGCATCAAGGTCAAGCAACAGTCGATCAATAAGTTCGAAACCAAGTGTTTTTCGAAGTCCCCTCTTGAACTCTTCGCTGCCCGACAGCTCCAATGAACCAATCGCCTCCGCATCGAAGAAAAACCAGCTGATCAACGCGGGGGGTAACAACATCTGAATAAGACTTTCCCCTCGATCAATGAGCTTTGAATTTCCGCGAGCGATTTCAAAGACCTCAAAGGACATCTGCTTGTCATTTGATGCGCTGCGCTTCACTCTGTACTCTTTGCCGCCAGCGCTATCTTCGTCTTTGAACAGAATTTCCACAAAGCATTCTCTTCTTCCTTCCTTGAATGCCTCTTTGTTGACAAGCAACTTCTGATCTTGGAAACGGGGAGTGAACTTTCCGGTAATGCACCAGTGAATTGCATTAAGAAAATTCGTCTTACCAGCACCGTTTTCACCATGAAGTACCGTCACACGTTTAACGTTGTCTGCCGCAAAGTCAACTTGCTGGACTCCGTAAAAACCTCGGAAGTCTGAAATTACTAGGCTAAGTAGTCTCATTAGAATTTCGCCTCTTCAATGAACTTGGCCAATCGATCAATCCTTGTTGCATCCTGAACTGCTCTTCCAGGCATCGTCATATCGCGCTCCAACCTTAAGATGTCTGAGGCAATTTGCGCCAAGATGCGGTCCTGCGGAGTGAGCTGATTCATACGTTCCGCTTCAATCTCTTCATCGACTTCGTTGTCGATTTCTTCAAACAATGAATTGAGATCAAGCTCATTATTTTCTGTCGCCATCTGGGTCTCCTGGTTCAATTCCTAGTGATTCCTGAATCGCTTCTAGTTGTGTTGCAACATCAGTCTTGTTCAATGCGTCTCTTGCAAATTGATAAGCTCTTCGAATCTCTTTAGTTGCTAGTTTTTTCAATGATTTTGAATTCGTCGTTCCACCGACCACGATGAAGTCATACAAATCAGCAACATCTTTTCCCTCAGACTTTCTGAGTACACGACCTCGTCGTTGTATCCCCTGACGATCTGAACTTTGACTTGCCAACAGATATGCTCTTTGACATGCGGGCACATCAATACCCTCATCCAGAACTTTTATTGAAATAACTGCATCAATCGCTTGGGTGCGTAGACGGTCCAGCAAAGCCTCTCTGGTCTGCAATGATTCTGCAGCGGTAATACGAGAAGATCTCCAGCCCAGTTCATGCAATAACTCACTGACTGCTTCGATCTGACGTAACTTCTCACCGTCATCTTCGATTGACCCATCCCCGCAATAAAAAAGACTATAGGGTTTACGGCCTACGCTTTCCAAATGATCACGCAGCCTGTGCAGCTTGCTTTTTGCAGCGCCGACTATTCTTGCGCGTGCCAGCATAATTGGCTGAACTTTTGCCCATGTGTCAGGAGTGAAGCTTTCATCGCTTCCTGCGATTCTCACAATTTTGAGAGTCAACTCTTCATATTGTGTGGTTTCATCATCATCAAGCTCACACGCGAACACGTGGAATCTATATTTAGTCAGGAAGCCCTCTCGGATTGCTCTCCCCAGATCAAATTCATAAACAATAGGACCAAAGTACTTTTCCAGATGACGGTCATCATCGTGACCATCAAATTGATCGTAAGGTGTCGCTGATAGACCCAATCGCAATCGAAATACTTCAGGCAATTTACGAATGTGGTCAGGCCCATTGAAATGATGGCACTCGTCCACCACCAGCAAGTGGTTCTTCTGCTTCGCATCCTTCAACATGCTCACCAGCCCCTGGAATCTTTCATCTTTGAAAGTTCGCTCTACGCACACCAAGCAAGGCATATTGACGGTGTCAGAGTACAAGGAGGCTGAGAAAAGGGTTTTGACTTGGTCATACCAACCCTGATAACTGTCAAAGACGGGAATCGTCTCTAAACCCTGATCCCCAAGAGCATCAATCCACTGCACCGCAAGATTTTGATAAGGGACGGTTACGACCACCAATCCTCCAGGGACCTTATCCCTAAACCTTTTGATTGCACCAATTGCAGTTAGCGTCTTACCTGTGCCCGTAGCCATAGCCAGTATGCCTTGGTACCTATTGGCCTTCCAGTTTTCAATGGCTTCATTTTGATAGTCCCTAAGGACAAATTTTTCAGGCAGCTTTGCTAATGTTCTTGGAACTCCATCTACAGGTACTTCAGCCTCATTACTGGCAACTCTCTTAATAAGCTCTAGAGAGTGTTCATCAAGTTCGTATATGCGAGTTTTATTCGCTTTGCCATCCCACAAATTTTCAAAACGTGCTTCTAAATCACGACCATATGCTGCATATATTTCTGGCTCGCTGGATTGATAGACCGATATAGACTCGTGATTGAATCCATGCGAGAGCGCAGCAGAGGTCTCATTTAGAGACCCGATGAAGGCTACTTTTTTGCCGATTTCATCTTCAAAAATTCCAAATTTTTCATGGTAGATGCCACGCTCTCGAACAGCGAACTTAACCTTAGCTATTCCAGACTGAACCATTTTGGAAAATGTCTGCGCTGCCTTTGGATCTTCGCCCTCAAGCTGAATCAAGTACTTTTCGATTTCTTGCCTGATCTCGTGACGTTCACGCGCTTCAAGTTCTTGGCCATTGTCTTGAAGTGCTGCCACATCCGCAGGTTGGGTCAGGCAACCAATGACCATCCTAATTTCGCCTCCATTGCCAATAAAAGAGGCAAGCTCAGCCGCACATGATCTAAAAGTTGATGATGAAAAGTACCCTACCGCCCTGTCATAGCGTCGCGAATTGCCCAGCAATGGCCTATAAAAATCTTGCAACACGTCAGTGCTGTCGCTGTCGTAATGTCGTTGCAGCTGAATGGATTGAAAGCTCATCGAAGATGGTTAGGCAATTGTGGACGGCGCTTAACGGTACTCAAGCCGAAATCGTGCCTTTCCTTCTATTATTAGCATGGATCAGGCTCAGTCCATGAGCCTACCTGCTAGGCTAGAAATTTAAACCATAAATATTAATTATAATTTATTGCATTGTTCCCGCATCAAGCCAATTAAATTTCCATGAAGAGCATCTCGAAGTCCAGGTTGATTTCAATGCTGCAGTGCCAGCGCAGGTTCTGGCTTGAACTGCACAAGCCAGAGCTCCGGGCAGACAGCCACCAAACCGAACTGAAGTTCAAAACCGGCAATCAGGTGGGTGATGTAGCCCGCCAGATTTTTGATCCAGAAGGAATCGGGCACCTGATCGATCCGATAAAGGAAGGATTCGATCAGGCACTGGCAAGGAGCGCACAACTTTTGGCCAGCGATCAGCCAATCTTTGAAGCTGGCTGGACCGGCGGGGGCGTGTTGGCATTTGCGGACGTCATGCTCCCCTCGAAACCCCAGCGCGGATGGCACATGATCGAGGTGAAATCTTCCACTTCCGTCAAGGATTACCACCGTGACGACATTGCCATTCAGACCTTCGCGGCACGTTCCGCCGGCATCGATATCCGCACTGTTTCATTGGCTCACATTGACAGCTCGTGGACTTATCCTGGAGACATGGACTATCGAGGATTGTTCAAACTGCATGACCTGACCGAGGAGAGCTTTTCCAGGCAGCGTGAGGTTGAGAGTTGGGTGAATCAGGCCCAGTCAGTTGCCAAAGCTTGTGCAGAGCCAAACGTCGGGATGGGTGCACATTGCACGTCACCGTTCGAATGCGGATTTCTCACGCACTGCTCCGAGGGCTCGGAGGCTGTTGAATTCCCCATCCAGTGGTTGCCGCGCATCACAACCAAAAAGGTGGAGGAACTGCAGGCTGCAGGCATCAAGGATCTCCGTGAGGCACCCGACCGTAAGCTCAATGAATTACAGCAGCGGGTCAAGCAAGCCTCCGTCACTGGACGTGCGTATTTCGACGCGCAAGGGGCCGCCAAAGACTTGGCAGAGCACCTCCTGCCTTGCTTATTCTTGGACTTCGAGTCTGTTCAATTCGGTGTCCCAATCTGGGCTGGCGCCAAGCCCTACCAGCAGACCTGCTTCCAGTTCAGCCTGCACAAATTGCTTGCGGATGGCACCCTGAGCCATACTGAATTCATCGACCTCTCGGGCAAGGATCCCTCAGAGCCCTTTGCAATGAGTCTGATTGAGGCATGTGGCGCAACCGACTCCAGCATCTTTGTGTACAACGCCACTTTCGAGAAATCTCGGATCTCCGAATTGGCGGAAAAATTTCCAGCTCACACCACCGCGCTTAGGCAGATCCTCGACAGAATTGTTGATTTGCTGCCCATCGCCCGCAATCGCTATTACCACCCAGCGCAAGAAGGAAGCTGGAGCATCAAGAAGTTGCTGCCAGCACTGGTCCCGGAGCTCCAGTACTCTGACCTCGAAGGCGTGCAAGATGGCAACATGGCCATCGCTGCATATCTGGAAGCCATTTCCCCGGAAACTGGGGATGAGCGCAAACAAGAAATCAGGCAGCAATTGCTGAGGTACTGCCAGCTGGACACTTACTCGATGGTGCGGATCTGGCAATCGTTTACGGGAAGCAATAACTGATGGCCGAGCCTCGTGCAATCAGACTCCCTGGAGCTTGGCAATCACCATCCGTTTGCCCATTTTTCTGACTTCGGCAATAGCCTGCAACTGGCTTGCCCTAGGTCTGCTCTTTCCTGATTCCCAGTGATAAACCGATTGCGCCGACACACCCAACAGTTTGGCCATGTCACCAGCGTTGAGGTTCAATTTTTTCCTCAGTGAAGCGAACCCAGCCTGGCGGAACCTGAGAGCGCTGGCGTCCTCCGCTCCATCTAATGCGGGCATTGAGGTTTGCTCACGGCTTTTTGTAATTTTCCTAGCCTGAGACTCAAGCTTAGCCAGCCTGCGTTTGAGTGCAGCTATGTCGGACCGGTACTGGGCAGAAGCCTTTTTCAAAGCCTGCATTTCGCTACGAATCTCCTTCTTGGCGAGTCGTGAAATTTCAGCTTTGAGTTGATCGGCAAAGGTAGACATATGCGTTCCAAGTACCAGTTCGGCTGAACATCATATGCATTTAACAAAGCAAAGGAAATCTCAGGACTTCTTACTACGTCTCCATTCCCATGGCGGCATAGGCGAACTCTCCCGCCACAAACCGACTCCATCGGACCGAGCTTTAGCCTCTGCTTCTGAGTACCTCACGCGATCTGCTGGCGTTTGCTCGCTCGAGTACTGTTTGTAGTGCCAAGCCATACCTCGCTGTATTTGCATCAGGCACACATCCGCACCTGACAGGGTTTGAACTTGACCCACGACGCGACCGTACTTATCCCTCTTATCCCAATGCACCTGCACCTGTTGCTCAAACGTCATGGAGGAAAGCGATTGCTTCGAACGTTGACCGAAGGCTTGGGATTTCTCAGGAGCATCGATTCCCATCAATCGAATGGTGTGCACCTTCTTCTCAGAGTCGAGAACTTTTAAGGTGTCTCCATCACTAACCCCGACAACCTGCCCAGCGAGTACGGCCGCGAGTAGCCAGTCGGGCACCAAAGCCAGAAGCGCAATGCAACAGGCTACAGGCTGTCGAAATTTCATGAGTGACCTTTACCAATCGGAGTGATCATTGAATGTTGCACCTCGGCCTGTTGCGATGTTCCCCGTTCGAATACTACCGTCCGAGCTCATGGAATCTCCTATGTTTGTGAAGAGACTGCCATCGCTGCCCACCACCGTATTGCCACCGGTCCTGGTGTAAACAGTTCCATTGGTCGAGACACTGACGTCATCGCTGACCTTATTGATAACCTCTCCGGAAGAGGAAACCCATGTCTGGTCACTGACTTGGGTGTAAATATCGCCCCTATTGCTATCAGAAATTCCCAGTAAACGCTTGAAAAACGACATGATTGGATCCTTGCATCTCAGTCAGGTGATTCTTCCTGCATTGAGGCTCAATACGTGAGCCTGTAACTATTGAAGCGCAGGTCATTTGCCAAAGCAAGCCTTACACCACCGGCACCTCATCCCACGAAGTCGTGTAGTTGGGCGACTTACGCTCCTGCCGCATCTGCCACTCTGAATACGCCCCCTGCGTCGAGACTTTGACTGTTCCTCTGCCATAGCGCTGATTGAGAGCATCCAGCGCCAGCATCAACTTGCCATTGCTGGGCGCATCCACTTCGAGAAGATCACCCTGCCGATGAGTCGCCGGGTTGATCTCACTGAGCATGATCCCTGCCTTCTTGTACTGGTAGCCGGGCTTGAACATCCGCTCGCAAAGGGCACTGGCCCAGCGGTTGACTTCCAGGCTGTCATCGGTCGGATACGGCAATGGCACTGCCAGACTGGGCATGTACTGCGGCAGGTCCTTGCGAAACCGATTGGTCTGCAAGAACACCTGGATCACGGCTGCGTGACTCCCCTGCCCCCTCAACTTGGCGCAGGCAGTCACCACAAAGGTCGACAGTGCGTCCTGTAATACGGGCAACTCCGTCACCGCATTTCCGAAGGAACGACTGGAGATGATTTGCTGTCGGTCAGGCTGGATCTCCTGTAATTCAATGCACGGTACCTCTTGCAGTTCTCGCTGGACCTTCTCCATGACCACCCCAAATTCAGCGCGCAAGGTCGGGACATGTGCCTTCTGCAAGTCCAGCACCGTCCTGATGCCGTGGACCTCCAGCCTTTGGGTCAACTTTCGCCCGACGCCCCAAACCTCTTCCACTGGAATGCGCTGCAACAGGTGAACTTTCTGGTCTTCGGTCAGCGCGTTGTAGTTGAAGACTCCTTTGGAGCGCGGGTGCTTCTTGGCCACATGGTTGGCCAACTTGGCCAAGGTCTTGGTCGGACCTATTCCCACACAGACAGGGACTCCTGTCCATTTCCCCACCCGCTCGCGCATGGCGTAACTCACCTCGCGCAATTTGGGGATGCCCGTCAAATCCACAAAGCACTCGTCGATGGAGTACACCTCATGTCGTGGGGAGTAGTCGCTCAGGATGCTCATGACGCGGTTGGACAGATCGGCATACAGCGCATAGTTGCTGCTGAAGGCCAAGATGCTGTGCTGCTCTGCCAGTGTCTGGCATTCGAACCAAGGCTGCCCCATCTTGATGCCCAAGGCTTTGGCTTCGTTAGAACGCGACACCACACAGCCATCGTTGTTGGACAGCACCACCATGGGCACTTTGACCAAATCTGGCCGAAATACCCGCTCACACGAAACATAGAAATTGTTGCAATCGACGAGGGCCAATTGCGCGACCGACTTGCCCATGTGTCTGCCTCAGTAAAGCTTGTGCAAGTTGTAGGTCACGACGCCCCAGATGGAGAAATCCTCTTCCTCCTTGACCGTGATGGTCGGGTACCTTTTGTTTTCCGGAACGAGCTTGACCACCCCACCTCTGCGATGGAGGCGTTTGACGGTGTATTCGGTGTTCAACACCGCCAGCACGATGTTTCCGTGCATCGGCTCTATTGATCTGTCAATCAGCAAAGCATCCCCTTCGTAGATGCCAATGTCGATCATGGAATCTCCTCGGACCTTGAAGATGAAAGTGGCATCACCGTTGCGAATCAGTTGCTCGTTCAGGTCAATGCGCTTGCGAGTGTGGTCTGCTGCTGGAGAAGCAAATCCGGCGGACACCTTCCAGCCGCAAACCTCCAACAAGACCTTCTTCTCGGGGATCGAAACTGGCTGAGGCTGAGACAAGACTGCGGATTTCATGTCGCCAAATATACTGGATGTACATCCAGCATTTCAAGTACACTAAGGTCCTACGCTCGCGGCGCAGCCATCGCCCGCAGTTCAGGCATGTGCGACCAGGTCATGAGTTCCGCTGCTTTGGCTGGGTCTGCACTAAGCCAGGTGTCGTGCAGTTTTGGTGCAATGATCACCGGGGTACGTTTTTCATCGCCAGGCTTATGAAACTGGCGCATCACAGGGTGTTCATCGGCATTGACGGTGAGCATGGAAAAGCTCACCACCAATTCTCCGGTCGCTGGATCAGTCCAACGGTCCCACAAGCACGCGATGCCAAACGGATCACCCGAAGCCAGCTCAATCTTCCAGCGGACAGCTCTTCCCGACTCATAACTGGGCTCATAGAAGTTGTCGACCAGCACCAGGCCGTACTGGCGCTGTCGCCAAGCCGCGCGGTAACTGGGCTTCTCCGATGCTGTCTCACTCCTTGCGTTGTAGGTGTGTCGGCTGATTTTTGCGTCTTTTGCCCAAGCTGGGATAAGTCCGAACTTGGCCAATCCAGAGGCCACGCGCCCTGTCTGATGGCTCTTGACTACAACGGGGGCAGCAAACCCTGGGTAGGACTCATCCGGGAAGCCTGAAGGCAACTCCACTCCCAGGGTGTCCTTGACCCACTGGGCGCGCTTGGTTGGAGTGAAGTTCGTGCACACGATTGGCTTTATACCCGCCAACGATTCATCAGTTACGGCAGCCCCCCGATCACCCACTGCCCCATGCCAAAATTGACTCATGGCCCGAATTCACCCCAGTATCCCAATTCACCCCCTGCTGAGCGCAGGCGCATACCGCGAACGCGAGGTTCTGCAGGTGCTGCAGGACGGCTTAGCGGACAGCTTTGACGTTTTTCACAATATCAACTGGTCCACCCTACAGGGGGACCAGCAATCATTTGGTGAATATGACTTCGTCGTGGTCTCCCCTGGAGGACACATCCTGATTCTTGAAATCAAATCAGGGCCCGTAACCGATGCCGACGACGGGCTCACCAAGAACTATGGCCTCTCAGGCACGAAGGACATCGGCCATCAGATGCGTAGGTTGCATTCCAGCCTGCTCGAACGCATCAAACAAGGATCGTTGCCACAGGTGCATGTCGGTGCACTGCTTGTCCTACCCGATGCACAGGTCCGCAGCGAAATCGTGGCCTATCCTCGGGAACACATCGTTGATGCCAGCCAATATGACAATCTCTGTGGGGCCATACAAAGGAACTTCCCTGCCATATCGCTACCCGATGATCAACGGCAACGCGTGCTGGCATTCTTGTCCAACCGCTTTGAAATTGAACCAGATGTAGCAACTCACATTGGCCAGGTTCAACAGACCACGTTGCAACTCTCCAGCGGCTTGTCCACCTGGGTCCCACGAATTACGCACTCAGACAACCTGTACCAGATCGAAGCCACGGCAGGCTCAGGCAAGACCCAGCTGGCGCTTGCCCTTTTGCGCTCTGCAGCGCAATCCGGCGTCAAGGCCCGTTACGTCTGCTTCAACCGCCCGCTGGCCGATCACCTCGCAAGACTTGCACCGCCTGCATGCGAAATCACGACCTTCCACCAACTCTGCCGAGATCACGCTGAGCGAGGAGGTGCATCGATTGATTTTTCAGACCCGAAGGTGTTTGAAAACATCACACAGCAATACATCAAAGATGCAGCCACGCTGCCTGCACGCTTGGGCTTGCTCATTCTGGATGAATCTCAAGACATGGACCCCGCTTGGGTGGACGCCTTGTCTCAAGCACTATTGCCGGAAGGCAAGCTGTATGTGATGGGCGACAGGCATCAGCAACTGTACGACCGGGAAGTTTTTGAATTGCCCAACGCCGTACAAATTCGGTGCATGGACAATTTCCGAAGCCCACAACGCGTGGTTCAAGTAATCAACCAACTCCGACTGGCCTCAGAAGCAGTATTGTCCCGTGGGGCCCACCTGGGAGAAGTCCCCAATTTTTATGTCTGGGAAGCCGGGAAAACAAGCGCGCAGGGACAGCTGGAGAGTTGTTTACGGAAACTCTGGGAGGATGGCTACACCTCAGAACAAGTGGCCGTTATCAGCTTCAAGGGGCATCAAAACTCGGAAGTTCTCAAGCAGGCGCGCCTCGCAGGGCACGCTACCAGACGCTTCACGGGCACCTACGACACGGCGGGCAACCCAAACTGGAGTAATGGCGATTTACTGGTCGAGAGCCTCTACCGATTCAAGGGACAGAGCGCTTCTGCCATTGTCTTGTGTGAGATGGACTTCGAGGAGTTCACCGAGCGGGAGAAGCGTAAGCTGTTTGTGGGACTGACACGCGCTCAAATGCGTGTTGACTTGGTGCTAAGCGAGCGAGCTGCCAGCGCGTTGAGCAACGCGTTCTAACCAACAGAAAATAACAATGGCCCCAACGGGCCATCATTGGTTGACCGTCAGATCACTTCTTTTTATTGACGGCGGCCTTGAAGCCTGCACCCGCTGAAAACCGAGGTACGGTGGCGGCTGCGATCTTCAACTTCTCACCCGTGCGGGGATTCTTGCCTGTACGGGCTGCACGTTTAGCGGCCTTGAAGGTACCGAAGCCAATCAGTTGCACGTCCTGCTTCTTGGCCACAGTTTTGACGATGGTGTCCAGCACAGCATTGAGAGCACGGCCGGCAGCAGCTTTGGACAGTTCAGTTTCTTTGACGATCGCTTCGATCAATTCAGCCTTGTTCACTCAGATCTCCTTGATTTAGACATTGGGAACGAGCATTTTGACAGAAGGCCTCCTAGGGCTTCTCCCAATGGCTGACTCAGCAACGCCCGTGTGAAATGGACACACTTTCCCGGTGAAATCGGGCAAAAGGTCTGAGGAGACAACTCGGAACTGGAAGGGGCACTGGGGTTACTCAGTGCCCTTTTCTTTTCTGCGAGTGAGTCGTTCCAATTTAGGACATCCCTTACAGTAGTCCTGTCAATCACGGTAAATGCCTCGTATGCAGCGATTGCAGTCATTAGAGCGCATGAACTTGATTCCGGAAAGCTGCCATTAGTTGCTACGACCCGGAAACTGACATTCGGGAGCGCGCCAACCTTTGCGACTTAGCTTGCGAGTCTCGGCATTTTCAAAGGCTCAAGCTAGCTACAGTAGACCTGCAAGGGAACTTGGTAGGTCTCGTGGAGGAACTTCTCGGTGACGCCAAGCACTGCGAGTTGATGCTCTGCAGCCTCTACCTTTGATAGACCCGGCTGCACGATGAAAACGCGAATAGCGATCCTACAGGTACGGCTAAGGTCCCTGATCTGAACCAATCGATCTCTGGTGCCGACTTCGAGACGGGTGGCTCTTCCGCTTTCGACGCGCAATGCCTCGCGCTTTAGTAAGTGCGCGAAAAAATCGGTTCGGCGATCCTTGTTGTGCATCCAAAGCACACTTCGCTGCGCCTGCCCGCAGACCTCGTACATGTCGCTAATGCGGGCGCCGGGCTCCGGAGAACTTGAATACTTGCAATGGAAAAGGTCAACCGTTATCAGTTTTGGCAAGGTCTGACTGTCGAGGCTGATCCCAACTATGTCTGCAGCCTCACCCTTTCCATCGTCATCAAAAAGGATCTCATGGCGGGCCTCGGCCTTGATGTGCTCGATCATCCGAAATTGCACAGTATTGGTCCGACGCTCTTCACGTTGAGACTCTTGCGTGAGATCTATATTGGTCCAATCTATGGGAATGAGCCGATCGCGTGAGTAGAGGGGGGTATCTGAGCGCAATTGGACTAGCACGTTGCCGTCCAGCCTAGACCCATCCGCAAACCAAATCGTGGGCGGGTACTCTGTCAAGAATTCACATAAGTCGTACTCGGCGCCACGTTTGATAGTAGCTCGGCGGTCATCTTCGTAGATGAACATGAAATCCGCGTTCTTGCCGCTTCCGACAAATTTGAGCCGGACCTGTACCGCTCGCTGCTCGCTGCTGACCCTCAGCACGATGGGGCCACTGTCGGTGAAATCGCACGGTTCAATGCTTACATAAGTCAGGTGCTGGCTTATCGTGGCTCCGAAAGTGATCGTTGTCGCCGACTCAACGAGATCAAGGATTTCGACCGGCCAATCCACACAGACCGGGACCGAAGTGGGTCGGCTGTCGATAAGCATCGGGATAAGCGTGCCACGCAGTACCTGCTCAGGGTCAATGTTCGGGTCATCGATTTTCGCGCCAATGCTCCTGCACCAAGCTGCGAATTGGTCAACGCGTAGGCGCAAGTTTGACCACACACGTCCTCGTTTACCAGCACCGACAGAGGTCGGTCCGCCTTTTTCAAATCCGACTCCCGCCAATACGGCCTTGGTGGTAGTGGCCAGCGTAGCTTCGGCCAGCAGGGCACCAACATCAGGACCCATGCGGCCGGTATAGCGTATCTGACGCCCCATTTGCTCATCCAGCCCGACGTTGGTGAGCATCAGACGGTTGATACCTGAGAAAACCCTGAATACATCCGGCGCTTTGATCAGTTCTACCTTGTCCCCGCACAGCGCCTTTGCGAGATCCGAGTAGTTGCCATTATTGGAAGAACCGTGGATGTACAGAAGCGCTCTGTCTTTGTCCCAGATTGCGATGCATAGCTCCCAACCGATGCCATCTACCGTGGCGATGTCTGTCCATGGAACACCCTGTCGGCGGGCGGCGAGGACAACAAGCATCCGCTCCGCTTCATTGAGGATCGGGTGCACCTGCTCAGCGTCGTTGCGGCCCTTGAAGGCAGCTTTGTACTTTTCAGGAGTCCAATTCCCGCACTGCGTCCGATAGACCACCATGCTTGCAGCAGGTTGAATCTCTGTCAGCGGAATTTCGTCCAACTGACCCACGAAGCCTCGGATAAACCGCTGCGCCTCCATCTCCTGCCCGATTGCGCCTTCGCTGAGGTGGGGCAGCAGCAGATTCCAGTCTGGATCCTGAGCATAGAGAGCACGAAGTTCTTCCTTGAGGTTGACATCTGCCGTGTTCGCAATAAAGACCGGCTCGCCGAGGTCATCCCGCGCGCGCGTGAACCGACCAGCGAGCTGGAGCGTGACGGCCAAGCTCTTCTTCAAGTCATGAAAAGCAGCGATCTTGAGCTCAGGCATGTCGAAACCTTCGCCGAGCATGTCCACGCAGATAACTATCCGCGATTCGCCGCTCTCAAGCTTCTTGCGGGCGGCATTGATCTCAATCTCTTTGAGGCCGCTATGAATAACGACCGGATTGAATTGCCCAAGAGCCTTGTAGACCGCATGGACTTCGGCTGCGCGAGCCTGCGTCGATACGCGTGCCATGGCAACGTGTAATCCTGTAATGTCCGCGTGCAGTTCCTCGATTACCTTATCCGCGATGTGCCGATCTGCGCGGGCCATGTTGAAGGCATAGACGGAGCTGAAACGGATAGGCTTGAAGTAGCCCTCGCACTGCGCTTGACGCATCGGATAAACAAATATGATTTTTCCATCAAGTGGCTGGCCATCCTCACGAAATGGCGTCGCCGTGAACTGCATGATGAGACTCTGATTTTTGAAGTGGGATTTGAATCGCTTCCACGTTTCAGCCTCGGCGTGATGTGCTTCGTCGATAAACAGGTGCGAGCACAACTCAGCCATACGAACTTGGACTTCTGGCGAGCATCTACCGGCCAACGCACTGGTTGTGACGACGACATTGCACTGCCGAAAGAACTCTTCCACCTCCTCCGGATTCACTGGCTTCTTAGTCAACACTCCTACAACGGGTCGCACAACGCCCGGCTGAAGCATGATTGCGCGTGGGTCCTTCAAGATGCCCATCGTGAAGAACTTCTGAGCGATCTGGGTTCGCAAAGCGTCGGTCGGAACGAGCACAAGCACCCGTTTACACCTGGCCGATACCAAGGTGGCCAACATTGTCTCAGTCTTGCCAGTGCCTGTTGGCATTACGACCGTAGCGACGTCTTTACTTGTCGACCAATGCGAATGAATGGCATGTAGAGCGCCTAACTGTGGCCGACGTAAACCGATCTGACCATCGTCAACTTCCTCTTCGCCAACATACCGAAACCCGTTCAACCAAGTTTCTCGGACTCTTGTAGCACCCATGTAGGGACCATCGACTGTCGGATGTGACAGCCACTTAAATGACTGCAAGTCGATATGTTCGATCGTGACATCTGGAAAAGGTCCGACAAGAACAGGCCCGTCAGAGGGCACTTGGTCATCCTTGGGCGCTTTGGGGAAAACGTAGAGTACTTCACCGTCGGCTGTCACAAACCGCTGGCCGGTTACCGACGGTAGGACAAATCTCGTCCAACCGCCCTCAACGATCCGTTCCGGAACCATCAATTGGCCAATGAATCCAGTTCGATGTTTGACATCGACGCCTTTAACCGGCGGTAAACTCAATCGCATCTGATTCCATCCCTTGGGTATCGGCCGCAGACCTAACTACGACACCTACATATTCAATGGTATCCGAGCAGAAAATTTGCGGAAACTGCTTGGACGTAACGCCTGAAGGATGAGGATATTGGGTGGCTTTCTTAAGGCTACATTTTTTTTCGGCGTTAAGAATGTGCTCATTTACGGGAATTGCCCGCACTCTGTGGATTTAACTTAACGCAAAGCTAACCAAGTATGCGTTAAATTTAATGTCCTACTGAAATCTCCGGGTGGTACAAAAACTCGGATTCGTTGCAAGACACATCGGCTCCGCAAAGCAGACTTCGTCAAACTTCAGCTTACAGCCTCAAGCGGGCGCATGCGTTGTTCCTGCGAAGGTCAGCAGGTAGCCGTATGAAAACTCACCAAGCGCTAGAAAACCTAGGAAACCTACACGCCCGGCGTCACCAACCCCGGCGACCGCAGCGCCCTCGCCTCCTGTGCCTGGCTTTTGTAATAGTCCAGCAGACCTACCTTACTGTCGGTCAACTCGTCAAAGGCCAATGACAGTGCATCGATCTGGTCGTCGTTGACCCCATTGGGGAAGTTGCGCATCTCGTGGTGCAACGCCGCGTTCCAATCCCCGCGCAGCATCAGCACATTGCCCGCATTGACCTGCGCTGCCAGGGGCCGTGCCCGCATCACCTTGTCGCCAGACACCGGCTTTGCCCGCACGCTGTAGCCCGCCAGCAGGTGCACCAGGTGCCGGATCTGCGCCTTGCCTGCTTGCCCCGGATCCTGCGGGATGCTGATGGTGATGGCTTTGCTGTCACGACTGGCGGTGTTCTTCAGGGTCTGCTCCACCGCGCCCGGCCCTTCCTGCACCCGCACCATGTCGGCGATCACGTACTGCTGGCGTGGCGTGACACCCAGCAGGGCACCGGCCGTCCAGTCCCCGCCGTTGTCGGTCCCGGCCAAGTCCCAGGCACGCACCCAGCGCACGTCTGCGGGCAGCACCTCCACCGTCTCGATCTTGTCGGGCATGAACTCGCCACCGCCCAGCGGCGCGGGCCGCTGCATGTACTGACCGGCAAAGACGTAGGGGTTGGCCTTCTCCATGGCCCGCAACTGCTCGATCTTGTGCTTGGCTGGCCACAGGGGCTGCCCGTCTTCGGTGATCGCCGGCAGGCTCACCACCTGCCACTCTTCGCCATTGCCCCCCGAGGCTAGGAAACCGGCCAGATCGGCCTCGTGCAGGCGCTGCATGATGACAATGATCGGGGTGTGCTCGGGGTCGTTCTTTCGGCTTTCCACCGTGTTGCCGAACCACTCGATCACGTTCTTGCGGATCACATCGCTGTCAGCTTCTCCCGCCTTGTGCGGGTCATCGATGATGATGGCGCCGCCAAAGCCCGCGCGCATCTTGCCAGCCCCGAAGCCGGTGATGGTGCCCCCCGAGCCCTGGGCGTAGACCACCCCTCCCTGCTGAGTGCGCCAGTCGCCTTTGGACTTGCTGTCGTGACGGATGTTCAGGCCTGGGAAGATCTCCCGGTATTCGTCGCTCTCCACCAGTAGCTTGGCCATGAAGGCGTTGTTCACGGCCAGCGTGCTGGAGTAACTGGTGTGGATGAACTCCGCGTCGGGGAAGTGGCCCAGCGACCAGGCGATGAAGTTGACCACCGCCAGTTCGGTCTTGGAGTAGCGCGGCGGGATGTTGATGATCAGCCGCTTGGTCTCACCCCGAAACACCTTGGTGAGTTCGTCGCAGATCCTCTGGTGGTGCCAGTTGTGGGCCCACCGGTAGCCCTTGCGCTTGGCGAACATGTAGCGCGAGAAAAAGTACAGGTCCGCCC
>JACCDS011273046.1_pt1 | contig 41786 bp, 41 predicted proteins | sample 7446441 | NCBI WGS metagenome assembly JACCDS01 (sample SAMN15323445, study PRJNA562643) | freshwater metagenome | isolation source: river surface water | place: USA:Blue River Watershed | collected 2017-08-17 | reverse complement strand
GTCAAGGGGGCATACAGCGTCCAGCCTGCGGCAGGTGCGCCGCCAGGCAAGAAGAACGACGCCACCAGAATGATGGCAGCAGGAATCATCAGCCAGAAGCTGAAGTTGTTCATGCGGGCAAAGGCCATGTCAGACGCGCCAATTTGCAAAGGCAACATCCAGTTCGCAAAGCCCACGAAGGCGGGCATGATCGCGCCAAACACCATGATGATGCCGTGCATGGTGGTGAACTGGTTGAACAACTCGGGGTTGACCACTTGCAAGCCGGGTTGGAACAATTCAGCACGAATACCCAATGCCAGCACGCCGCCAATCATGAGCATGGCGAAGCTGAACAACAGGTACAAGGTACCAATGTCTTTGTGGTTGGTGGCATACACCCAACGACGCCAGCCCGCAGGAGCGTGACCGTGATCGTCATGGGCGTGATCGTGATGGTCTAGAACGGCACTCATCTTGATTTCCTTTGATTTAAATACGGTACTGCTTATTTGCGAGCGGCCAAAACTTCAGCCGGTTGCACGATTTGACCGGTCTTGTTAGACCAGTTGTTTTTGGTATAGGTGATCACCGCAGCGATTTCGGTGTCAGACAACTGCTTCCATCCAGGCATGGCGCCGTTGGCTTGACCGTTCAACAAAACCGCGATTTGCTTGGACTTGTCGGCATCCAAAACGATGGGAGAACCATCGACAGGCTTGATGGCGCCCGCACCTTTGCCGTTGGCTTGGTGGCAGGCAGCGCAATTGGCGGCGTAGACCTTCTCGCCACGCTTGGCCAAGTCGTCCAAAGCCCAAACCTTGGCTGGATCATCGGCTTTGGCCGCTTGTTTTTTCTTCTCGGTATCCACCCAAGCGGCATAGTCAGCAGCAGACAAGACCTTCACGTGAATGGGCATGTAAGCGTGTTCTTTGCCGCACAACTCTTGGCACTGGCCATAGAAGTCGCCGGTCTTTTCAGCGCGGAACCATGTGTCACGCACAAAACCAGGAATCGCATCTTGCTTGATACCGAATGCGGGCACCGCAAAAGCATGGATCACGTCGTTGGCCGTGGTGATGATGCGCACTTTTTGACCGACAGGCACCACCATCGGGTTGTCCACCTTCAACAGGTAGTTGTCACCCTCGGGCTTGCCAGCATCGGACATGGCACGCTGCGAAGAGTCGAGCGTCGAGATGTAGCTCAGGCCTTCACCTTCGCCTTTGATGTAGTCGTAGCCCCACTTCCATTGGTAACCGGTGGCTTTGATCGTCAAATCTGCGTTGGTCGTGTCTTTTTGGGCCACCAAAACTTTGGTCGCAGGCAAGGCCATCAAGATCACAATCAAAAAGGGCACTGCAGTCCAAATGACTTCCACTGTGATCGATTCAGTGAAGGTGGCTGGCTTGTGGCCCACCGACTTGCGGTGCTTCCAAATGGAATAGAACATCACCGCAAACACGGCAATGAAAATCACCGTGCAAATGATCAACATGAACCAGTGCAACCAATGTTGCTCTTCGGCAATTTTGGTCGCGGGGGGCGCAAAATTGAGCTGGTTGACCGCGGGGCCACCAGGCAAGTCGTTGACAGCATAGGCCGCAGTGGCCAGCCATGCGCCCGCAAAAATGCCCGCGCGGGACAGCAGCGAAGCCAATTGGTTGGAAATATTCTTCATGGTTCTCACTAACTTCCAAGACTCTGTTGAACTCACACTTTTGGCAACCGAGGCTGGGCCCCGCTTACCGCCAGACATCACGCAGAACGCAATGCCTTTCTGATTTCTCGCGCCAAATCTTGACGCAGCTCGGGGCGCACAAAACGCCCCACCTCAATTGAGCGACCCTGGCCTGACAACTCGATCAGACTGTGGTCACCCGACTTAGGCTCGACTCTCACCCATTGACGCGCAAACTCTGCCCGCTCACGCCGTCCTGCAGATTCACACTCCACCACCAGACTTGCGCCTTGCAATGAAATCAATTCACCATCGGTGGCATGTCTGGCGTAGGCCAAAAAAGCCACTCCGACCAATGCAAGCTCAAGACCTGCAAAAGCCAACACCAAGGTGGCGCCCTGCAACCAAAAAAACACACCAATTCCGAGAGACAACGCACACAAAGAGAGGTAAAGCCAACCCAATTGGGCCGGTGTTACCGAGCAATTGCGCCGAAGCCGCCAATGAATGGCATGGCCCGACTCTTGTGCGAATTGGTAAATCGAATTTGACATGCGTCAACTTTCAGCAACCTAACACGCTCTTAAGCATGTGTTTGAGGCAAAACCGGCCAGATTTTACCCGAGATAGCGGGGGGTTTTGATTCATCTCAAACTTTGTCGGATATCCCAGAATGGCTGCGCAACATTTGCCGCATCTGGTCAAGGCCAATTTCTGTTTGAGCGCTCAATTTGGCCCGTGGCCGGGGTTTCAGGGCATGGCCGTACACAATTTCAAAACTCAAAGACAAGCGCCCACCCTCTTCAGGCTTGGCCAATGTCAACAAAACCTCGTCAAGTTGTTGGCGCCAGCGACGACCGCGCAAACCGGCAAATCGCTGAACATGCAAATTCCGACCCCATTCGCGCAATTCGGCCAACAAACGCTCGGGTGTCTCATAGGTCAAGGTGATGCGTTCCATGTCCATCACGGGCTCTGCAAACCCCGCCTCCACCAGCATGTCGCCCCAGTCGTGCATGTCGGTGAACTCGTGCGCCGGCTCTGGCCAGCCCTGTTGTCGGTAAGCATCTCGCAACTCGCGCAAGCTGTCAGGCCCCAAACACGAAAACATCAGAAATCCATCCACAGCCAACGTCTTGTGCCAAATGCTCAACAGCTTTTGGGGCTGCACCGCAGTGTGCAGCTGCATATTGGCCCACAGCATCTGGGCTTGCCCCTCTGCTGGCAGGCCCTCTTGAACTCGGGGCCCAAGCCAGCGATCCAGTTGCCACCACTGCCCTTTTAGGGCTGACTTGGCCAACAAGGCTTTTTGAGGATGCTCGCTGCTCAACCAAACTTCGGCTTGGGGATACCGCTTTTGTAAAGCACGGTGCGCCTGCAAGCCTCCCTGCAAGGGCTCCCAATGCACCCAACGCTGGGGCTGCAACTTGATGAAGTCCAGCCGTGACTGCATGCGCGAGGCCACTTCTTCGTGCAACCAAGGCGATTGAGCGTGGACCGATCGGCATGCCCAACGGGCTGCAGCAACAGGATCGAGCGACGGGGGACGTTCGGGTGCGGACATGACCAAGAAAAAAAGAGAAAGAAACCGCCCCCGGATGCGAGGTCGGTGCAGTGCTTGTGGGCAATGGGTCGCGGCAGTATATTGATTTTTATGTGGCCCCCATGGTTCAAGGCGATCCTCTCATCACGCTCGACACACCGCCCCGACCGCACATGGGGATGGTTGCCCAGCCGTTGCTCGGTTTGCCAATCTTGGCCGCAAGCACCACTTTGCGATGCCTGCATCAGCCGTTTTGCCCAACCGCAACACCGATGCCTGACTTGCGCGCTGCCGCTCAGCTTGCCGGCCACCCACTGCGGCGCATGCCTAAAAACACCACCGCCACTCGACTTGTGCCTGACCGCCACGGCTTACGCATGGCCGTGGGTGAGCTTGATCGCCAGCTTTAAATTTCAGCAAAGCGCCGGCTGGGCTGGCCCGCTGGCCACTTTGGTCATGAGCACGCCAGGGGCAGAAGACAGCATAGAAGCGGCCGATTGGGTTTTGCCCATCCCCTTGTCAGCACAGCGCTTGGCCGAGCGCGGCTTCAACCAATCATGGCTTCTGGCAAGAGAACTCAGCCCCCGCAAAGCCGACGCGCAATTGCTGCTGCGCACCCGAAACACCCCTTCGCAGCGCACCCTGCCACGGTCTGAACGCTTGGCCAATTTGGCTGGCGCATTTGCGGTAGACCCTTTACGCGCGGGCCAACTGCGCGGAAAAAATGTGATGCTCATCGACGATGTGATGACAAGTGGGGCATCCCTCCACACCGCTGCGCGGGTGTTGCGGCAAGCCGGCGTTAGCCACATCAGCGCACTGGTCTTGGCTAGAACCGAACTCATGGAGCCAATGTGATGGCTAGCGCTACGTCAATTGGACGCTAGTTGGGGTGTTGGGTTGGCGCTGGGTGGGGCGCTGGGTGGGGCGCAGGCCAAGGCACAATACCGGCCATGTTTCACATCGTCCTCGTCGAGCCCGAAATTCCACCCAACACGGGCAACGTCATCCGCTTGGCCGCCAACACGGGCTGCACCCTGCATTTGGTTGAGCCGCTGGGTTTTTCAATGGATGACAAACACATGCGCCGTGCAGGGCTCGACTACCACGAGTACGCCGACTTGAGGCGGCATGCCGATTGGGCCACTTTTTTGGCCAACGAAAAACCCAACCCCCTGCGCATGTTTGCGCTGACCACCCGTGGCAGCGGCTCTGCACATGCGGTGGCCTACAAGCCGGGGGACTGGTTGGTGTTTGGTTCAGAGACTCGCGGCCTTTCGCCCGAATTGCGTGAGCAATTTGCCCCTGCACAACGCATCAGGTTACCCATGCGCGAAGGTCAACGCAGCTTGAATTTGTCTAACGCTGTGGCCGTGACGGTTTACGAAGCTTGGCGGCAAAATGGCTTTGCAGGCCAAGCGCCAGAAGCCCCCCGCGCGGTTCAATCGTAAAGCCGCACCAAGGACTCGGCCGCACACACCGGCTTGTCGCTGCCCTCGCGCTCCAGTGTCACATTCCATTGCAGTTGCAAACCGCCCCCTTCAATGGGCGTGGCCGAGTGCAACTGCATGTGCGCCCGCAAACGGCTGCCCACGGGCACTGGGGCCATGAAGCGAACTTTGTTCAAGCCGTAATTGACCCCCATGCGGGCCGACTGGACCACGATGGTTTTGTCGAAAAACTGCGACAGCAATGACAAGGTCAAAAAGCCATGCGCAATGGGCGCACCAAAAGGTCCGGCCTTGGCACGGGCCTCGTCCACATGAATCCACTGGTGATCACCGGTCGCTTCAGCAAACTGATTCACCTGCTGCTGCGTGATGCTCACCCACTCGGTGGTGGCCACGTGCTGTCCAACACAAGCGGCCAAGTCGGCCAAAGTTTCAAAGGTTTTCATACCTTCACTTTAGCCATCCGGCGCGCGCGCCGCTGTCGATGAAGAGACACATCAGCAGACGCGCCTGCTTGTGACTGAAGCAAGACTTATGGCTGGGGTGCAGCGTCTTGAGGCATCGTCTCTGGCCAAGTCAGTTGCACGCGCAAGCCCCCCAAAGCCAGACTTCGATCCACCGCAAGTTGCAAGTGGTAACGCTCTGCCAACCTTTGAACGATCGACCAACCCAGCCCACTGCCCGGCGCACCATTGCCTGGCACCCTGAAAAATCGATCGCCCAAGCGAGCCAAATCGGCATCGCTCAATCCCGGTCCACTGTCTTGCACCACCAGTTGCGTCGCTGACCCTGAAGACAACCAAGCCACCTGGATCTGCGCACCTACAGGGCTGTAACGTTCTGCGTTGTCCACCAAGTTACCCACCAGCACACCCACCCATTCAGGGGGCATCGCCAAAGGCAAAGAAGCTGGCGCATCGAGGCTGAGGGTTTGCTGTTTGGCCAGCGCTTGAGGGCCCAGTTCGGCCAAGATGGCTTGTGTTTCTAAAACCGCATCACAGCCGACCTCGTTTCGTGTGGCAGGGTCAGCATCCAAACGGGCCAACTGCAACAATTGCGCCACCAAGCGCGTGGCGCGATCGCACGCTTGCAATACCGCGTCGAGGGCCACTTGCCTTTCTGGATCTTGTTGCGCGCCGCGCGCCACTTGGGCCTGCATGCGTATGGCTGCGATGGGAGTTCGTAACTCGTGGGCCGCATCGGCAGTGAAGCGGCGCTCGCCATCGATTTGGTGCGTCAATTGCTCAAACAACCGATTCAGTGCACGAACCAAGGGCCGCACTTCAGCAGTAACTGGGTCACTCAAGGGTTTGAGTGCGTCGGGGTGCCGCCTGGCCACCGATTGACTCAACCGACGCAAAGGAGCCAAAGACTGGTAAATAGTGCCGCCTATCAGCAGCGCCAAAACGGGCAAGGCCAGCAACATGGGCACGATGGCCGACTGCAAGCCGGCATGAAGAATGTCATTGCGGGCAGATTGCCGTTCAGCCACCAAAATCCAAACATCGGACTCACGGCCGGCGGTAGCAAACACCCGCCACAAAGCACCTGCATGCTGCTGTTCAGAAATACCGCTGTGTCCCCAGGGAGCTAAAGGTGTTTCAGGGGCTTCAGATGAACGCTGAATCAATTCCTCCTCGTGCCAAATTTGAAACGCCACACGCTGCTGGTATTTATGCAACACAGCGGATGTGGTGAAGTCATCGTCATGCTCGTCATGGGTTTGCGCCACCAAAACTGCCGCGGTTTGTGCCAAATGGGCGTCTAACAACTCGTTGAGTTCATGCTCCGTCTTGAACCATGTCATGCACAACACCAAGGTCCAGACCAAACTGATGACCAGCAACAAACTCAGCGTCAAGCGCCATTGCAATGAGGCGGTGCGCCAAGCGGTCATGCGGCACCCCCTGCGGTTGTGGCGGTATGAGACTTGATTTGCTGGGGCAACAGGTACCCTACTCCACGCAAAGTCTCAATCACGTCTGGGCGTAGTTTTTTGCGCAGGTTGTAGATGTGCACTTCCACCGTGTTGCTGCTCACCTCGGTGCCCCATTGGTACAAATGCTGTTCCAACTGCCCTCGTGTCAATACACGACCAGCATGCAACATGAAAATTTGCAGCAGCTCATATTCTCGAAGCGACAACTCCACCAAACGATTGTCCAGCCAAACTTGCCGAGACACGGGGTCCATGCGCAAAGCACCGGCCTCAAGGACGGGTTCGGCTACCCCGTGAGCCCGGCGTACCAAGGCTCGCAGTCGTGCGGCCAATTCCAACAAATCAACGGGCTTGACCAAGTAATCATCCGCCCCAGCATCGAGTCCGGCAATGCGATCAGGCACGCCGTCGCGGGCGGTCAAGATCAGCACCGGGGTGGTCACTTTTTGGTGTCGAACGCCTCTCAGGCAGGCCATGCCGTCTTGCCGCGGCAAACCCAAATCAAGTACCGAAGCTTGATAAACACCGGTCATCAACTCGCGCTCAGCGGCCACACCATCGCGCACCCAATCCACTTGGAAACCTTGCTGCTGCAGCCCAGCCTTGAGGCCAGAGCCCAGCAACTCATCGTCTTCAGCCAATAAAACGCGCATCGGCATTCCCTGCTTGTGAGCTTGAACCATCAATCGTCATCAGATTGTGCCTTGAGGAAAGTCGCCACACCTGTGCCGAGACTCGCACCGAAACCCGCGCCGGATTGACCCTGCGGCGATGTTTGCCACTGCCAAACCCAAAACGACAACACCGCAGCCAACAGCAACACGGCCAAGCCCACATGGTTGGACTTGATCAGGTCTGGCCCTGCACCCTCTATACGACCTGTCAGCATCGGCTTCGCCATATTGCGGCGGCGCAAAGCGCTGAACAAGATCACCCCAGCCAAATGGGCCAACACCGCCAACAACATGAAGTTGCCGAAAAATTCGTGGATTTCGGCCATCCAATCGCCAGTCCACCCTTGCTCTGTTACGACGCCCGACAAGACCACCGGAGCCATGGCCAGCAACAAGGCCACCACGGTCAACGACAAGAACAGGTTTTGCCCTTGCCGCCAAGCTACTTGTCCAAGTTTGAAACTTTCTACCCAGCTCTGCAGGCCGCTCAATTTTCCCCACAGGGCGCTCCAGCGGACCTGCCGCGGCCCGAGCCCTCCCCACAACAATCGGACCACGAAAAGGCCGCCCATCGTGTAACCCAAACTCAGGTGGACCAGCCGAAAAACTTCACTTTCAGCGGTGATGAAAGCTCCCGTAAAACACAACGCCATCAAGGCATGCAAGGTGCGCGTGAACGCATCCACGGTTTTGCGCGATGGCTTGGGGGTTGATTGAAGGGTGTTTCGTAAAGGTGCTGTACTCAAATTCATTTCAAACTCCTTGTACCCGGTGACAGTGCCGCTCTGCGCTGGTCTCATTTGGGAATGCGGACTTGTTCTTCCTCAAAATTGCCCCGATCGGCCTGGCGATGGCAAGCGATGCACTGGGCTGGACTTTTGATGCTGGCCCGCTTCCAAACCGAAGCCTCGACCTCGCGGTGCTTTCGAACAAACCAAACTGATCGGGTGATGCGGTCGTCGGGAGGCGTTTCTCGAACGCGTTTGTAAGTACCGGCATGGGCTTGCAGCCAAGTTGAGATCTGCTGAATTTGGACAGCGTCCAGCGAGGCGTCACTGCCGTAATGACGCTCCAGTTGACCCATGATGCGCTGCCACGAAGCTGGGGGCAACATACCGGGGGGATACGCCATGTGACAAGCGGCACATTCTTGTGTGTACACCACGGGCACTTGTGCAGGCATGAGTCGGCCGTCGGCCCATGCGGGTGTATTCAGCCCCCACAGCAATGCCGGCATGGCAAGCCAATGCAGAACGCGCAGCAACCATTGAGCGCGGCTCATTTCAAACTGACCAAATAAGCCAGTACGTCAGCTTTTTCTATTGCTGTGCACTCGCGTTGCAACACGTCTTTGCAGTTGCGTTTGAACCATTTGTCCACTTTGGCCGAGTCGGTCAAGCGCTCAGCATTGAAGGCCGGCGCTAAGGCCGCAATGGTTTTGCCAGTAGATGCGTGTTTGCTGGCGGCCGTAGGTGGCTGACCATGACAAGAAGCGCAAGACCATTCGCCGCCCTGGCGTTGGCCAAAGAACACCTTGCCTTTGGCCGCGTCACCGGTTTGGCCAGCCAAGTTTTGCCAGCGCTGCAGCTCTGACTGCGGTGTAGCGGCCTGCAAGTGCGGGGCCCCCAAGATGCTGCCGACCAGTACGACCCAGTGGCACAGTTGCCACAGGTGCCGGAGATGACCGTATTTTTGTAACTTTTTCATGGCTTCGACCTTTCTTCGCCTCTGACAACAGAGGTTAAAGAGGGCAGATGAAGCCAGTCTTAACGGAGCTGGACCATTCAGTATTTGTCTTCAGGGGAGTCTTGCGGCGACTGCATGAGATCGGCACGCAGGCGAGACAGCTCAGCACGGTAGTGTTCGGCATCGCCAAAATCGGTGAAGCCATGGTAGTAAGGATGCGCATGCAGCCTGCGGCGCGCGTGCTTGATCGGGCACCAATATTTTTCGGTCAAGCCCACCACCTCGCGGGCATAAGCCACCACCCCATTGCCGTAAGAACAATACGCACAGTTTATTTTTTCGATCCAATTTAAATAAGCCAGATGGCTGCGGTCATAGACAAAAAATGTGTGCCTTTTGACGCGCGGCATGCGAAAGAGTGGAAAACAAATCCATTGATAAATCGTGACAAAAGCATCGAGCAAGACCATGGGCAACAAGACCGGATAAATGAAGGGCACGCACAGCCAGCTGCGCCACTCGGCGGTGAACACATAACCGAGCAAGCCTTCCTTGAATTTTTTTTGCTGTGCCAACACTTCTTGTTCGAAGCGAACTTTGTGCTCTTCAAAATCAGCTTGCCATTGCTGACGTCGCAGCTTGGCCTCCTCTTCAATGGCGGCTTCTAATTGCTGGATGCGGTCCAGAAACTCCTGGATTTGTGGGTTCATATGGCCTCCTGAGCACAACCCACCTTAACACCGCGCTCACAGGGGTGCCACAAGCATCAACCCAAGCGCAAAGGCCCCAGAGCACCGCACCCCAACCTGAATGGGCGCAGCGGGTTACCGCTTATGGGTTGAGCAGCTCCACACGGCTGGCGGGCAACACCAGCATGAAAGTCGAGCCTTTGCCCACTTCACTTTGAATGCGCAACTCGCCGCCATGACGTTGCACCACATGTTTGGTGATGGCCAAGCCCAAGCCCGTGCCGCCGGTTTCACGCGACCGGCTGCGGTCCACGCGGTAGAACCGCTCTGACAAACGTGGCAAATGTTCGGGCGCAATGCCAGGGCCGGTGTCTGTCACTGCAAAGACCACGCCCTCTGGCACCCGCGACCATTCAGCCCGAATCTGTCCACCCGCAGGGGTGTAGCGAATGGCATTGCTCAATAAATTCGAGATGGCACTGAGCAACTCCGACCTGACCCCCAGCAACAGCCATTCAGGTGCAGGGGCAAAAACCAATTCGTGCACCGGGCCGTGTGCACCGCCTGTTTGCTCGGACACTACCGAAGACAATGCCACGGCATCTGCGGCCACTTCAGACATCAATGTGGGCAAATCCACTCGCTCATAAAGGCCGGGTGGAGAGCTGCCCTCGAGTTGAGACAACGTCAACAAGTCAGCCACCAGGCTCTGCATGCGATCGGCTTGCACGGCCATCAGATTCAAGTAATGCTGCTGCTCGTCTTTGCCCATTGGAATTGACTGCAGGGTTTCCACAAAGCCCCCCAAAACAGTCAGGGGCGTTCTGATTTCATGCGAAACATTGGCCACAAAATCGCGCCGCATGGCATCGGCCATCGTGATCGACGTAATGTCACGGGTCAGCAGCAGTTGCTGGCCTTCGCCATAAGTGTGCAACTGCATCGATAACTTGGGGGCCTGCATCGATGAACTGGCACGGCCATCCACAATCACTTCGGACTCATGTTCGCTCTGGGCAAAATATTTCGAAAAAACAGGGTCGCGCACCAAGTGAACAATGTGCTGCATCAAATCACGGCTCACATCCAGCCCCAAGTGACTGGACGCTGTGGCATTGCACCACTCAATACGACCTTGTGCATCCAACAAGGTGACACCGTTTGGCGACGCTTGAATCGCTTGCAAGAAATATTGCAAACGCTGTTCAGCGGCCACAGTTTGTTTTTCGCGTTGACGCAACAAGCGCTGAATGCGTTGCGCGATTTCTGACCAGACGCCTTTCCAAGGCAGTGGCGAAGACAAGTCCGACTGGGACAACCACTGCTCAAGTCGGTATGTTTTCCAGATCAGCAAAATGGCATGCACCCAGGCCACGAGCAAAGCCGCCACGGCCGCTTCTGTCCAACCCGCCCACAACCAGACCGGAAAAGCTACTACGGCAGCTGAAAAAAACAGCTCAAGCAAAGAGACTGGCATTCAATGGCACACCGTTAAATCGAGGGAGATCCTGTCATGCGGTAACCCGCACCGCGAACGGTCTCGATCAACCTTCCGGCATCTCCGAGCGCTTCGCGCAAACGTTTCACATGCACATCCACTGTGCGCTCTTCAATGTAGACATGGTCGCCCCACACCTTGTCGAGCAACATGCCCCGCGAATGCACGCGCTCGGGATGTCGCATCAGGTATTGCAACAGCTTGAACTCGGTTGGCCCCACTTTGACAAGTTTGTCTTGCCAACTGACACGGTAAGTGTCGGCATCCAATTGCAGTTCACCAATCTTGACCGCACCACCGGCCGACTCGGGCACACGCCGGCGCAGCACCGCGCGAATGCGGGCCAACAACTCACGAGGAGAAAACGGTTTGACGATGTAATCGTCAGCACCCGCATCCAAACCCGCCACACGATCCGCTTCATCACCTCGCGCAGTGAGCATCAGTATGGGAACCGTCTTGGTGCGAGCCGAAGATCTCCAGCGCTTTGCCAAGGTCAAGCCACTTTCACCTGGCAGCATCCAGTCCAGCAAAATCACATCGGGCAAGATTTCGTCCAGTTCTCGCTGAGCAGATTCAGCGTCCATGGCCCACACCGGCTGAAAGCCGTTGTGACGCAGGTTCACTGAGATCAACTCTGCGATCGGGGACTCGTCCTCCACGATCAAAATTCTGGGCAAGCTTCTCATTGCACCGCTTTTTCAATTTCTATCAGTGCGGTGTGGCGAACGTCGGCACCTTTGACCACGTAAATCACAAACTCGGCAATGTTCTTGGCATGGTCGCCGATGCGCTCGATGGCCTTGGCCACAAACAACAGGTCCAGACTGGCCGAGATGGTGCGGGGGTCTTCCATCATGTAGGTGACCAACTTGCGCACAAAACCATTGAACTCAGCGTCAATCAGGTCGTCCTCTTTCAAGATGGTGAGGGCCGTGCTGACATCCAGTCGCGCAAATGCGTCCAGGGCTTTGCGCAGCAATTCAGAAGCCAAGTCTGATGCAATGCGCAACTCAGAAGAAGGCAAGTTGCGGGGGCTGCCTTGGTCCAAGATTTTCTTGACCATGCGGGCAATGCGCTCGGCCTCATCGCCTGCGCGTTCCAAGTTGCCGGTGATCTTGGAGATCGCCATCAACAAACGCAAATCGCGCGCAGTAGGCTGTCGGCGCGCGATGATCGAAGCCAACTCGGCATCGATCTCCACCTCGAGCATGTTGACTTGCTTTTCAGTCAAGATGACTTGATTGGCCACTTCCAGATTGAACTGGGCCAACGAATACACCGCATGGCGGGTTTGAGATTCGACCAAACCGCCCAACTCCAGAACACGCGACGACACGTTGGTCAGATCGGCATCGAATTGGCTTGAAATGTGTTTTTCCATGGTGCTTCTCCTGATCAGCCGAATCGGCCAGTGATGTAGTCTTCGGTTTCTTGACGTGCGGGTTTCATGAAGATTTGTTCGGTCTGACCAAATTCCACCAACTCACCCAAGTACATGTACGCCGTGAAGTCAGAGACTCGGGCGGCTTGCTGCATGTTGTGCGTCACGATGGCCACGGTGTAGTCTTTTTTCAACTCGCTGACCAACTCTTCCACCTTGGCGGTGGAGATCGGATCCAGCGCCGAGGTGGGTTCATCCAACAAAATAACTTTGGGCTTGACCGCCACAGAGCGTGCAATGCACAAACGCTGCTGCTGACCACCAGAGAGTGACAAGCCACTTTGACCCAATTTGTCTTTCACCTCGTTCCAGATGGCCGCCTTGGTCAAGGCCCATTCCACTCGCTCATCCATATCAGAACGGCTCAGGTTTTCGTACAAGCGAATTCCAAACGCAATATTGTCGTAAATCGACATCGGGAACGGCGTGGGCTTTTGAAAAACCATGCCAACTTGGGCGCGCAGCAAGTTCAGGTCTTGTTTCTTATCAAGGATGTTTTGACCATAAAAATTAATCTCGCCCTCAGCGCGTTGGCCTGGATAGAGGCTGTACATGCGGTTCAGGGTACGCAGCAAGGTTGATTTGCCGCAACCTGAAGGACCGATGAAAGCAGTGACCTTGTTTTCAGCAATGTTCAGGTTGACGTTTTTGAGGCCCTTGAACGTCCCGTAGAAGAAATTCAAATTGCGAATTTCAATCGCATTTTTCAATGGCAAATTTTGAGAGTTAGGCATGAGAAATTTGATCCATTCAGAGGGTTAGCCTTGGACTTTTTCGCGGAAAAACACGCGGGCCAAGATGTTCAAGAGCAAAACAGACAAGGTCACCAAGAGTGCGCCCGCCCAAGCCAGTCGAATCCAGTTTTCATAGGGGCTCATCGCAAACTGGAAAATCACCACGGGCAAATTGGCCATGGGTTTGCTCATGTCGGCATTGAAAAACTGGTTGTTCAGCGCCGTGAACAACAAGGGCGCTGTCTCCCCGCTGATGCGGGCCACAGCCAACAACAAACCAGTGATCACACCACTCTTGGCTGCACGCAAGGTCACAGACAGAGAGACTTTCCAGCGCGGCGCACCCAGTGCAAATGCGGCTTCACGCAAACTGCCTGGCACCAAGCGCAACATGTTTTCTGTGGTGCGCATGACCACAGGAACTGCGATCAAGGTCAGCGCCATACTGCCGCCGTAGCCCGAAAAAGTGCCCACCGTTGCCACGGCAATCGCATACACAAACAGGCCAATCACGATGGAGGGGGCCGACAGCATGATGTCGGTCACAAAGCGCGTGAGCTCGGCAACCTTGCTCTGATCACCGTACTCGGTCAGGTAAATGCCCGCCAAAATGCCCACCGGAGTGGCCACCAAAATGGTCAAGCCCACCATCATCAAGCTGCCCACAATGGCATTGCGCAAACCACCGCCTTCGGTACCGGGTGCAGGCGTGTCTTGGGTCAGCAGGTTCATGTCCAGTGCAGCAAATCCATTGGAAAAGAGCACCACCAAAATCCAGAGCAACACCGCCAGGCCCAAACCCATGGCCACCATCGAGGTGGCCATGCCCCATGCATTGGCCAAGCGGCGGCGGCGATACAAGTTTTGATTCATGTTCAAAGCCATGTCAGAACCCCTTGGCTTTTTCAGCGCGGTTGATCATGATTTTGGCTGCGGCCAAGACCACGAAAGTGATCACAAAAAGCAAGAAGCCCAAAGCGAACAGGGAAGAAATATGGAAGTCGTCGGCTTCGCCAAACTCGTTGGCCAGCGTCGAGGCAATCGAGGTGCCGGGTGAAAACAAGGAGGTCGGCATGCGGTTGGCATTGCCAATCACAAAGGTCACCGCCATCGTCTCGCCCAGGGCGCGGCCAAGGCCCAGCATGATGCCGCCAATCACCCCTTTTTGGGTGTAAGGCAGCACGATCTTGCGCACCACCTCCCAAGTGGTGCAACCCAAGCCATAGGCCGATTCACGCAAGATGGGTGGCGTGATTTCAAACACATCGCGCATCACAGCCGCGACAAAGGGCAACACCATAAAAGCCAAGACAATGCCCGCAGCCAAAATGCCCATGCCGTTGGGCGCGCCTCCAAACAAGAAACCAATCAAAGGCATACCACTCAACACATCGCGCAGGGGGACTTGGATGTAATCCGCAAACAAGGGGGCAAAAACAAACAGGCCAAACATGCCATAAATAATGGACGGCACCGCCGCCAACAACTCGATGGCCGTGCCCAAGGGGCGACGCAGCCATACCGGGCAAGTTTCGGTCAAGAAGACCGCGATACCAAAAGCCAAGGGCACAGCCAACAACATGGCGATGCCCGCACTGGCCAAAGTGCCCACGATGGCAATGGCAGCACCAAATTCTTCATTGATGATGTCCCACTCCACATACCAAATGAAGCGGGCACCAAACTTGGCAAAGGTTGGCCAAGCATTGATGAACAGAGACACGATGATGCCGGCCAAGGCAAACAACACCAGAAATGAGAACAGCTGTGTCAGGCGGTGAAACACCATGTCTTGCAGCCGCTGGCGCTTGACCACAGCCAGCATTTGGCTGTTGTCCGCACTCGAGGGGGGAGTTTGCATGTCTTGACCCATCAAACAAAGAGCATCTAACTAAACAAGAAATCCGTCGGTCGTGAATTGACAACCGACGGATGGCAGAAATGAACCTGAATTATTTCTGAATCTGCGACCAAACTTTGGAGCGGATCTGGTCGGTCAAGCTGTCGGGCAAGGCCACATAGTCCAAATCGGCGGCCATTTTCTTGCCATTCTTGAAAGACCAGTCAAAGAACTTCAGGGCTTCGTTAGAAGCAGCTTTGTCAGCCGGGTTCTTGTACATCAAGATGAAAGAAGCTGTGCTGACAGGCCAGCTGTTGGCGCCCTTGGCATTGACCATGGACACGCCCATGCCTGGCACGCTGAACCAGTCGGCGCTGGCCGCTGCGGCAGCAAAAGTCAAGTCATCGGGGCTGACGTACTTGCCGTCAGCGTTTTGAATTTGCATGAAATTCATCTTGTTCTTTTTCACGTAGGCGTATTCCACGTATCCCAAAGAACCCTTCACTCGGTTCACGTTGGCTGCAACGCCTTCGTTGCCTTTGCCACCCACCGAGGTCGGGGCTGGCCACTTGACCGCTGCACCTTTGCCCACAGAGTCCGCCCACTCTTTGCTCACAGCAGTCAGGTAGTCGGTCCAGTTGAAGGTGGTGCCCGAACCGTCAGCACGGTGCACCACGGTGATGATTTCATTGGGCAGGTTTTTGCCAGGGTTCAGAGCAGCAAATTTGGGGTCGTTCCACTTGCTGATCTTGCCCATGAACATTTCAGCCAACACGGGGCCGGTCACGCGCAACTCGCCTGGCTTGAAGCCGTCCAAGTTGATCACGGGCACAGTGCCACCAATGATGGCAGGAAACTGAACCATGCCGTCTTTGTCGAGCTCATCGCCTTTGACAGGGGCATCGGTGGCACCAAAAGTCACGGTTTTGGCGCGAATTTGCTTGATGCCGCCAGAAGAACCGATGGACTGGTAGTTCATGCCTGTGCCGGTGGCAGCTTTGTAGCCTTCAGCCCACTTGGCATAAATGGGAAAAGGAAAGGTCGCGCCCGCGCCGGTGATGTCGGCGGCGAAGCTGGTCACTGCAACAGCGCTCAGGCCAATGGCAGCCACCAAAGATTTAAATTTCAGCATTTCAGCTCCTGTTTCAGATTCAGAAAATTCGTGTCAACAACATGATTGCCACCGACAGCATCAAATCTAATGCTCAATTGTGACAAGAATATGTCAAAAATGGGTCCGCAGCCTTCGCGTCCACCCTTCCTGAGACAAAAATAACGCAAGCCCGGCGCCTCCGCCCGACTTGCGCTGATTCAGCTTGTGGGCCGTTACAGACCGATCAAACCGCCATCGGTGCGGGTGATCACGATCGTGGCCGAGCGTGGACGGCCTTGCACGCCATAACCCTGGTTGCCAGGCCACATGCTTTGCGGGGCTTCGCCTGAAGACAAGGCTTTGGACAGCTCGCCGGGGTGCTGAATGTTGACAAACAAAGTACGGCCATCGGCTGTTTCAGTGATGCCGGTCACCTCGGCCCCTTTGGGTGCGACCAAGAATCGGCGCAGTTTGGCTTCACCCAATGCGGCGCCCATGAAGGTCTCTTGGGTGCCCGACTGCTCAGCGCCCCCCACGGCCATTTTGTTTTTCACGGTCACTTTGCCGCCGTCACCAACTTGGCCGGGAATCGCCGCCAACATCATGCAATTGGTCTCATCGGTGAAGGCACCGTCGTCGGTTTGAATCCAGCAAATGCCGGTGGCCTTGCTGAACCACAAACCATCGGGTGAAGAGAAGGCGTTTTTGGCGGTCAAACCCGACAAATTGGCATCGCCAGAATCTTCTTCGGCGCCAAACAAGAAGATGTCCCAGGCAAATGTTTTGGCCGTGGCTTGTTGCGCGGCTTCCTTGAAACGGATGATGTGGCCATTGGGGTTGCCCGCGATTTTTTTGCCATCGGGGTCGGTGTAAGCGCGGGGGTTGGCCGCGTCCACTTTGGTGGGCGTGCGGTTGGCAGCGCTGTTGTTGGTCAAGGCAAAGTAAACCTCGCCGTTGCGTGGGTTCACTGCGCCCCACTCTGGGCGGTCCATCTTGGTGGCGCCCACGGCATCTGCGGCGTGGCGCGCGTTCACCAACACATCGCCCTGGTTGGCAAATTTGTATGCGCTGTGGTTGGCAATGCGGGGGTCGGCAATGGTCAACTCCAACCACTCGCCTTGTCCGTTGGCATCGAAGCGGGCGGCGTAGAGTTTGCCTTCGCTCAGGTATTTGTCACCGGCCACCATGCCCGTGCCCACATCGCGGGGGTCCCAAACCGCCGTGGTCACAAACTTGTAGATGTATTCGTTGCGCGAATCGCAGCCCATGTAAAACGCCAGCGGTTCGCCGGCTTTGGGCAAACTGCAGACCGCTGCTTCGTGCGCAAAACGGCCCATGGCCACGCGCTTGGCGGGGATCGAGTTGGGACTCAAGGGATCGATTTCGACGTTGTAGCCGAAGGTGTTGGCTTCGTTGCGGAAATCGCGTTCGGCGTTGGCGCCCAGCGCGGCCAAGTTCCAGCGGGCAAAGCGGTCGTCCGTGGCAGAGACGGTGTGCCAACCTTGGCTCACGGCTTTGGTCACGCCAGCTGCCGGCGGCACTGCGGCCACGCCATAGCGTCTGCGCGAAGCCACTTCGTTGGCAGGCAAAGCAGCGCCAGCGCTTGTGGTCTGGAAGTAAAACGCCCAGTTTTCCTCGCAGCCCAAGTAGGTGCCCCAAGGGGTTTTGCCGTGACCACAGTTGTTCAAGGTGCCGCGCGACATGGCGCCCGCAGTGTCCCAGCGGGTGGTCATGAACTGGCGAATGTTTTCAATTTGCGCGCGAGGACCGCTGATGCGAATCGGGGTTTGGGCGGTGATGCGGCGGTTCAATGGCGAGTCTTTTTGGATGCGCCAGCCTTGCGAGGTTTTGACAATTTCGACGATCGAAACACCGTGGTGGTTGATCTCTTTGAGCACTTCAAGTTCAGGCCGTGCGCCCAGATCCCACTCGCCAAATTGGTCAAACTTTTTGCCGCTCACGTTGTTGGAGGTCTGGCCATTGGGGTGCATAAAGTGCGCATCGGCCGAGCTTTCATGGTTCACGCACAACACAGCGCGTGCTGTTTCTTTTTCTGAGTAACGGCCTTGCGAATCGATGTAATAAATGTCCATGCCATCGTGGTGATCGCCAACGCGGCGTGACCAGTCGTCGGCTTCAATGCCACGGTTGGAGTAAGCGGGCAAGGCCGAGTCGAGGGCATCGCCCGTGGCGTGCAACACGGTGTATTGGTAGCCCGCAGGCAAGATCACGTTGTCGAGCAGGCTCTTATCGACCGAGGCAAAACCCAGGGCCGAAGGCGCAGCAGCCAGGCCTGTCGCCAGGGTGGCGCAACCGGGCAGCATGGCCAAGCCGGCCAAACCCAAACCGCCGCGCAACAAGCCGCGGCGTGCAGGGTTTTCTAAAGATTGGGTCAAGACCTCCTGAAAATGGCGGTTCTCAGAGGTGTTGCAAATGGGGTCAAGGTCGTGGTGGGACATGAGGAGCTCCGTTTAAAAAACCCTATTCCAAGCCCTGAGCATGACGGGTTGATGGCGTTTATTTGACACTTTGATGTCGGTCGATCACGCCGCCAAATCTTGCGTTTACCGTCATCGAAATGTCATATGCCCCTGCCAAAATTCAACAAGCTATATTTCCAGAAGCATAGAAAGGTTGGCAATGAAAGTCGGAATCAACGGAATGGGTCGCATTGGCCGTTTGGCTTTGCGGGCGGCCATGGGCGCTGCCGAGCGCCAATTGGACGACCCCCGCGCAAATAACCGCTTGGAGGTAGTGCACCTGAACGAACTCAAGGGCGGTGCGGCCGCCACGGCGCATTTGCTGGCCTTTGACAGTGTGCAGGGCAAATGGCGCGAACAGATCGAAGCCGAGGGCGAGAGCCACATTCGCATCGGTGCAGGCAGCTTGGGGTTTTCTGCACACGCCAACCCGGCCGATATTCCGTGGGGCGACATGGGGGTCGACTTGGTGCTGGAATGCACCGGCAAATTTCTCACACCAGAAACGATTCAAGGGCACTTGGATCGCGGCGCCAAACGCGTCATCGTGGCGGCTCCGGTGAAGGTGGGCAATATCTTGAACATCGTGGTGGGGGTCAACCACCACCAATACGACCCCGCGAAAAACCAGATCGTGACCGCGGCCTCTTGCACCACCAATTGCTTGGCGCCCGTGGTCAAGGTGGTGCACGAAGCCATTGGCATTCGGCACGGCCAGATCACCACCATTCACGACCCCACCAACACCAATTTGGTGGTGGACGCCCCGCACAAAGACCTGCGCCGCGCCCGCAGTGCCATGACCAGTTTGGCACCCACCACCACCGGCAGCGCCACGGCCATTGCACTGATTTACCCTGAGCTGAAGGGCAAACTGAATGGCCATGCCGTGCGTGCGCCGGTGCTCAATGCCTCGTTGACCGATTGCGTGTTTGAGATGAAACGCGAAACCAGCGCTGAAGAGGTGAACGCCTTGTTTGCGGCCGCCGCACAAGGCCCACTTGCCGGCATTCTGGGTTACGAAGTCAAACCCTTGGTCAGCGCCGATTACGCCCGCGACACACGCAGTGCCATCGTCGATGCGCTGTCCACCATGGTCACGGATGGCACTCTGCTGAAGGTCTACGCTTGGTACGACAACGAAATGGGCTATGCCTGCCGAATGGTCGACTTGGCCTGCCACATGCAAGAAGTCGGCATCTGAGATGAACGCCGCAGAACGCCACTACGCCATTGTCACGGCAGCCTATTGGGGCTTTACCCTGACCGACGGCGCTTTGCGCATGTTGGTGCTGCTGCATTTCTACAGGTTGGGTTACTCGCCCTTCACATTGGCTTTTTTGTTTTTGCTGTACGAGGCGGCCGGCGTATTGGCCAACTTGCTGGGCGGCTGGCTGGCCACGCGCTTTGGCATTGCCCGCATGCTCACGGTGGGGCTGGTCACGCAAATCGTCGGCTTTGGCTTGTTGTCGGCCCTGCAACCCGAATGGACCGCCACCCTGTCTGTGGCGTGGGTGGTGATGGCGCAAGGCGTTTGTGGCGTCGCCAAAGACCTCACCAAAACCGCCAGCAAGTCGGCCATCAAAATCACGCAAACACAAGCCCAATCTGATGCGCAATCGCAAGGCAACGGGCAATTGTTCAAGTGGGTGGCTTGGTTCACCGGCAGCAAAAATGCCATGAAGGGCTTTGGCTTTTTCCTCGGCGGGGTGTTGCTCGAGACCTTGGGCTTTCAAGGCTCTTTGTGGACCATGGCAGGGCTGTTGGCCTTGGTGCTGGTGGGCGTGGTCACCAGCTTGCCGCCCATGATGGGCAAAAGCAAAGCATCAGGATCGGCGCGCGAATTTTTTGCAAAAAATCCGGGTATCAATGCCTTGGCCGCCGCCCGTGTCGCCCTCTTTGGCGCACGCGATGTGTGGTTTGTGGTGGGTGTGCCGGTATTTTTGTACTCGGTGGGTTGGACCTTCACCATGGTGGGCGGCTTCTTGGCGGCTTGGACCGTGGGTTACGGCTTGGTCCAAGCCATGGCGCCCCAGTTGGTCCGCCGCAGCCCCGATGGTTTGAGCCATGAAGTTCCCGCAGCGCAATGGTGGTCGGCATTTTTGGCGTTGATTCCGATGGGCATCGCGCTGGCCGTTTGGCTGCAAGCGCCGCAACTGCAGTGGTGGGTGGTGGGCGGGTTGAGCCTGTTTGGCTTTGCCTTTGCCATCAATTCATCGGTGCACAGTTATCTGGTGTTGGCCTATGCGGGCTCTGAAAAAGCGGCCGAAGATGTGGGCTTTTATTACGCGGCCAACGCCCTCGGGCGCTTTATGGGCACGCTGCTCTCTGGCCTGCTGTACCAATGGGGTGGCCTGTTGTATGCCCTGCTGGGCTCGGCGCTCATGTTGCTCATGTGCTGGCTGGCCACGTTGCGCTTGCCGCTGCAGCTGGCCTTGACAACGCCACAAGCCAAACAACCCCCACAAACAGATGGAGCCCCATGAGCACCACCAGTCAAAACACCATGGACGAAGCATTGGCGGTCAAAGCCTTGGCCGCATTGGCGCAGGCCTCGCGCTTGCGGGTGTTTCGCGCCATTGTGGGTGCAGCCCCGCAGGGCTTACAGCCCGGCCAGTTGTCACAAGCCCTCGACATGCCGGCCAACACCTTGTCTTTTCATTTGAAAGAATTGCTGCATGCGGGCTTGGTCAGTGTGCAACGCGAGGGGCGTTTTTTACGCTACCAAGCCGACCTGGATGCCATGCAAAGTTTGGTCGGATTTCTGACCGACCATTGTTGCCAAGGCGTGCCTTGCCTAGACTTGCCCAAGGGGGTGTGCGCACCGGGCAATTGCTGAGCCCCCTTGGATGTCACGGAAACTTCATACATTCGTCACATAATTGCGCTTTTCAATTGTTGCGCCGTCTCTCTTCATGCAAACCAAGTCCCTTTATGCTGCCATTGACCTGGGCTCTAACAGTTTTCGGCTCGAAATTGGTCAAATGGATGCGGGTCAGTTGCGCCGCGTGGAGTACATCAAAGAGACCGTTCGACAAGGCAATGGCCTGGATGCCGAACGCAATCTGACCGAAGAAGCCATGGAGCGCGGCTGGGATTGCCTGGCCCGATTTGGTGAGCGCATTGCGGGCTTTCGGCCCAGCCATGTGCGCGCCGTGGCCACACAAACCTTGCGCGAAGCACGCAACCGCGATGTTTTTTTGGCTAAAGCCAAACGCATTCTGGGTTTCCCGATCGAAGTCATCGCTGGCAAAGAAGAAGCACGGCTGATTTATTTGGGGGTGTCGCACCTGTTGCCCCAATCGGCTGAGCGCCGATTGGTGATTGACATTGGCGGACGCTCCACTGAAATGATCCTGGGCCAACACGAAATCGCCAGCACGTTGGAGTCTTACCGTGTGGGCAGTGTGGCTTGGTCAATGAAATTTTTTCCGGAAGGTGTTTGGACACCCTCGGCATTTAAGGCAGCCGAAATCGGCGCCAAAGCCGTGCTGGACGAAGCCCAAGTGTTGTTCAACCGAAGCCACTGGGACACCTGCTATGGCGCATCCGGCACGGTCGGGGCTGTCGCCGATGTGTTGACCGCCGCGGGCTGGCCAGAAGGCAAAGTGACGCGCGAAGGTCTGAGCTGGTTGAAAGACCGCTTGTTCAAAGCCCAGAGGCCCGAACATCTGCGGCTGGAAGGCGTCAAAGAAGACCGCAAACCCGTCATTGGCGGTGGCTTGGCGGTCTTGCAAGCGGTGTTTGACTTGTTGCAGATTGAAGAAATGCAAGTGGCCCAAGGCGCACTCCGGCATGGCGCTTTGTTCGATCTGATCGACCGCGAAGGCACACAAGACGTCCAATCTGAAATGGTGGAGTGGCTGGCGCAACGCTTTGGCACCGACAAATTGCAATCTGACCGTGTGTCAAGAACGGCGAAAACCTTGTTGCAAGCACTGATCCCCAGCTCAGCAGACGTGCGAGTGGAAGAGCGTGAGCGTTATTTGAAAAAGCTCCATTGGGCCTGCCAGTTGCACGAAACAGGCCTTCGCATTTCTCACAGCGATTACCACAAGCATGGGGCATACATTCTTGACAACACCGACCTGCCGGGCTTCACGCTGGACGAGTTGCACCGGCTGAGTCAGTTGGTGTTGGGCCACCGGGGCAAGTTGCGCAAACTTGAATTGGCGCTGGAAGACGTGCGCTTTGTGCAGCAACTCATGGCACTGCGGCTGGCCGTGATTTTGTGCCATGCGCGTCGTGACCCCGATTTGGCGGGACTGGACATCAGCTGTGATGACCTGCGGCACACCGTCCGCTTAAAAATCAGTCCGGCATGGGCTGAGCTTTGGCCGCAGTCTGCGCATTTGCTGCGTGAAGAAAAAACCGCCTGGCAAAAAACAGATTGGACATTCCAAGTTCAAACCGATTAAGCCTGCTTTGCCCGTGGGCGGTCTGACCGACCCCGCCCTGACAAGCGGTCTTGCGGTGGTTTTATCAACGGTATAAACTGTATACACCGTTAATGGAACACAAGGATCGCCATGCCTGCAACCTCATCCACGCGCAAGACCACGACTTCGCGCCGCACAACTGCCAAAAAAGCCGCGGCGCCAGCGACTCAAAAAGCGGTGAAGGCTGTGAAGCCCAAAACAGTGGCGAGACCCCAGAAAAAAGCTGCTGCAAAACCCGCAACCAAGCCCGCAACCAAGCCGGTGGTCAAGCCTGTGGTCAAGCCGGTCACCCAAGCCGTGACTCCACCTGTGGCCAAGCCCAAAGCCGCGGCGCCCGCCAAACCGGCCAAAGAGAAAAAAGTCAAAGTGGTTCGCGACAGCTTCACCATTCCGAAAACTGAACTGCTTCAAGTGGGTGAAATGAAAAAACGCGCGCTCACCTTGGGTGTGGGCGTGAAAAAGAGTGAGCTGATTCGTGCGGGCTTGAGCGCCTTGAGCAGCATGAACGATGCCGCATTCAAAAAGGCTTTGGCCAGCGTGCCCACCATCAAAACCGGGCGCCCAGCCAAAGACTGAACGGGCTTAAAGTTTTTCGGGGGAGGTCACGCTCATCAGCACGGTCTGGATCTGGCCTTCCCGAAGGCGGCAACGCAACCACCAGACGGCGCCTTTGCGCACCGCACACGCCTCATCGGGCATCTTCAACAGGTGCGCAATCATGCCCCCCAAGGCCGGTTGGTGCCCCACCAACAACACCGGGAACTTGGCTTCGGGCCAACCTGATGTTTCCAATAGATCTTGCACCGAAGCGCCTGGCGACAACGCATCGCGTACTTTGAATTTCCGATTCAAAGTGCGAACCGTTTGCTCGCACCTGACCGCTGGGCTGCTCAAAATTCGGGTGCCCTGCGGCAACTGGCTTTCGAGCCAAACGGCCATTCTCTCGGCTTGTTTGCGCCCACGCGTTGTCAAGACTCTTTGCATGTCGTCTTCACCCAGCACGGCTTCGTGCGCCTCGGCATGGCGCCAAAGAATCAAATCCATGCGCTTCACTCCGACGGGCTGACCGAACCATAACGCTGCATGAGCGCCGACTGCGCACCGTGGCCAGGCGTTTTGAGGCCCACCCGGTGGTACTGTCCATCGGCGGCCAAATCCCATGCATCCAAACCATCGTGCAAATAGGCCACCAAACATTCGTCAATGATGCGTTGGCGCAAAACAGGATCCGTCACAGGCCAAGCCAATTCAATGCGGCGGTTCATGTTGCGGCTCATCCAGTCGGCACTGGAGAGATACAGCGACTCTTCTTGATCGGCGCAGAAATAGAACACGCGGGAATGCTCCAAAAACCGACCAATCACCGAGCGAACTCGGATGTTCTCGCTCAGCCCGGCAACCTGAGCCGGCAGCATGCAGGCGCCACGCACAATCAGGTCAATCTTGGCCCCTTTTTGACCGGCTTCAAGCAAAGCGTCAATCAAAGGCAGGTCGGTCAAGGCATTCATCTTGATCACGATGCGGCCCAAAGCGCCACGCCGTGCGGCCTCACCCACCGCAGCAATGCGAGTCAGCAAGTCGGCGTGCAATTGAAACGGCGCCACCAGCAAGCGTTTCATTTTGGGCAAGCGGCTTTGGCTGGCCAGATGGCCAAACAAATGGTCCATGTCCATCGTGATGTCGGCATCGGCCGTGAGGTAGCTGATGTCGGTGTACAACGCGGCGGTTCGGCGGTTGTAGTTGCCGGTGGACAAATGGCCATACCGCTTCAGGGTACGGCCCTCACGACGTGTGACCAACAACATCTTGGCATGGGTTTTCAACCCCACAATGCCGTACACCACTTGCACACCAATGGACTCCAGTTGCTCAGCCCAGTTGATGTTGCCCTCTTCGTCAAAGCGGGCTTTCAACTCAACCACGGCCGTCACTTCTTTGCCTCGCCGCACGGCTTCGCGCAGCAGATCCATCATGGTGGGGTCACTGCCCGCACGGTAGATGGTTTGCTTGATGGCCAGCACGTTGGGGTCCATCACGGCTTCACGCAAAAACGCCAACACGCCATCAAAACTCTCGAAAGGCTGGTGGATCACCGCATCGCCCGCTTTGAGGCGCGCGAAGATGGAGCCGTGTTGAGGCACCTGCGCCGGGAAGCCGGCTTTGTAAGGCGGAAACAGCAACTCGGGGTCATTGATCAAGTCGATCAACTGCATCAGGCGCACCAAGTTCACCGGGCCATTGGCTTTGAACACCGAGGCCTCGGGCAGCTGAAACTCTTTGCGCAAAAACTCGGCCAATCGGAGGGCGCAATTGGCTGACACTTCGAGTCGAATGGCTTGGCCGTAGTTGCGGTGCTGCAGACCTTGCCGCAAGGCCATGCGCAAATTGGCGATTTCGTCTTCGTCCACCGCCAAGTCGGAATGGCGCGTGACTCGGAACTGAGAAAACTGTCCCACCTCGCGCCCCGGAAACAACTCGCTCAGGTGCGCCCGGATGACGCTGGACAACAAGACAAAGGCGGTGCTGCCATCACACACGCGGTCGGGCAGCGGAATCAACCTTGGCAACACGCGAGGAACTTTGACAATGGCGATCTCATTGGACCGGCCAAAGGCATCTTTGCCTGACAACTGCACAATGAAATTGAGCGACTTGTTGGCCACCTGAGGAAAGGGGTGTGCGGGATCTAGCCCCACCGGCACCAGCAAGGGCTGGACCTCGCGCTGAAAGTAACTGCGCACCCATTGGCGCTGGGCGCTGTTGCGCTCGCCATGCGACAAGATGCGGTAGCCCTTGCGCTGCAAAGTGGGCAGCAGTTCGTCGTTGTACAGCGCGTATTGGCGCGCAATCATGGCCTGGGTTTTTTCAGCAATGGCCGTCAAACTGGCTTCGGTGTATTGGCCCGATTTCAAGCCATGCAGGCTGGCCATCACATGGGGCTCTGCACGCACTTCAAAAAACTCATCCAAATTGGACGAGACGATGCACAGGTAACGCAAGCGCTCCAGCACCGGCACATCGGGTCGGCAGGCCCAGTCCAGCACCCGCTCGTTGAAAGACAGGATGCTCAGGTCCCTGTCCAGCAAGGCGTGGTGCTGTTCGGCTTCAGATGTCTCGGCTGTGGAGTGGACCATGGGACAGTGTGATGGATATTGACAATAAATTCTAAAAATTCAGCATGTCAATTTGATGACAACGGTGTTAAGCCGCGTTCAGGCAAGCCTCTGGGCTGTGCAGGCACCAAGTTCGACATGAACACTTCGACTGTTTTGGGCCAGCCAAAAGTCTCGGCACGTTGCCGCGCCTGAGCCCGCGGCAGCTGCAAACATTGGTGTACGGCGGCCTGCAAATCCTCAGACAACACCCCCCCCGTAGCCTGGCCATCGCCATCGCCAAGCACTTGCAGGGGGCCATCAACCGGGTATGCCGCCACCGGCGTGCCGCAAGCCATGGCCTCGAGCATGACCAAGCCAAAGGTTTCGTTGCGCGAGGGGAAAACAAACACATCGGCTGCGGCGTAGACCTTGGCCAAACGCTCGCGCGGCAGCACCCCCATCCACAAGACATCGGGAAAACGTGACTTGAGTTGGGCCTCAAGTGGGCCCACGCCACACACGATGCGGGTGCCCGGCAGCTTCAGGTTTAAAAAAGCGTCGATGTTTTTTTCATAAGAAACCCGCCCCACAAACAGCGTGAAGGGGCGGGGCAAGTGTTGCAACTCGGGAAGATCCAGCGGGACTTCGTGGTGGTTGAAGAGCGACAAATCCACACCATGTGTCCAGGGTTTGAGGGACTTGAAACGCCGCTGCTGCAACATGTGCAACACCCCTTGGGTGGGCACCATCACACCCGACGAGGGCCGGTGAAAATGCCGGAACAGGCCATAGCCCATGAACAAGGGCACACGCAAAGCAGCCTGCAAAATTTCTGGAAACTTGGTGTGGAAGGCGGTGGTGAATTGCCAGCCCTTTTTGAGGCAATGTTTGCGGCCGGCCCAACCCAACGGCCCTTCGGTAGCCAAGTGCACCGCATCGGGTTGCAAGGCATTGAGCAGGTCGGCCAAGGGCTTGTAAGGGCGTACGGCCAAATCAATGCCGGCATAACCCGGACACGGGCGGTTTTTAAACAACCCTGGGTGGATCACCGTGACCTCAACACCCAAGGGCCCCAAGGCCTGCACCAATTCGTGCAAGGTGGTGACCACGCCATTGACTTGCGGATGCCAAGCATCGGTGACGAGTGCCAATTTCATGCTGCCACCGCCTCTTTTGCTGGCAGCACGTTCAGCACCATGGCTTGGGCGCCCCAGTGAATGATTTCTAAGCGACCGTCCATGTGCTCCACCAAGGCGGTTCGGCTTTCTACCCAATCGCCATCGTTGCAATACAACACGCCATTGACTTGGCGAATTTCGGCATGGTGAATGTGGCCACACACCACGCCATCAAAGCCGCGGCGTTGCGCTTCGTTGGCCACCGCCACTTCAAAGTCGCTGATGAAGTTCACCGCTTTTTTGACTTTGAGTTTCAAGTAAGCCGACAAAGACCAATAGTCCATGCCCATGCGGGCTCGCCAACTGTTCAAGTGCCGGTTGATGCGCAGCGTCAATTCATACAACCAATCGCCGACATAGGCCAACCATTTGGCGCACTGAATCACGCCATCAAAATAGTCGCCATGCACGACCCACAGTTTTTGGCCAGTGGCGGTGGTGTGGGTGGCGTCGTGCACGACCTCGACACCGCCAAAGGCATGGCCCACAAAATGGCGGGCAAATTCATCGTGGTTGCCTGGCACATAAATCACCCGACAACCTTTGCGTGCACGGCGCAAGAGTTTTTGCACCACGTCGTTGTGGCTTTGTGGCCAAAACCAACGACGGCGCAATTGCCAGCCATCCACGATGTCGCCCACCAAATACAGCATGTCACTTGGGTGGTGCTTCAAAAAGTCGAGCAGGGCCTCGGCTTGAAAACCCGGCGTGCCAATGTGCAGGTCTGAAATAAAAATTGCCCGCAAACGGGGGGCATTTGCGGGCGTTTCATCATCGGCTGAGGCCTCTTGCCGGGCCGTCTGGCTGGCGGACATTTCGCCCAACCAGATCTCGCCTAAAGGGGTGTGGGGCGCTTTAAAAAATGCCACGTGCCCGGCGGCCTCTGCGCTGGGCATCATGCGGCCCCCATCGTGAAGTGCTTTCGGTAGCGGGCTGGTAAATCCGCGATGCGCATCATCATGGGCAAATCGGCGGTGTTGAAATCTGGATCCCAAGCGGGTGCACCCAAAACCTTGGCGCCCAAGCGCAAATAGCCTTTGATGAGTGCCGGCGGCTCAATTGCCAAGCTGTGATCGAGCTCTTCGACCGGCAAGGCCAAGCGTGGCCGCACATGGTGCTGAATCTCGGCCAAATGCGTTTGGCGCAACTGGTGCCAGATGCTGGCGGCCACATCGCCACTGACCACGCCGTTGTGCAGCATGGGAATGCTGGCACAGCCAATCATGGTGTCCAGGTGGTTGCGCTCCATGAATTCGAACAACGCACCCCACAAGGCCATGATCACCGCGCCTTGGCGGTAATCTGCATGCACGCAACTGCGCCCCAACTCGACCATGCGGTTGCGCAGGCCGCGCAGGCGGGTCAAGTCAAATTCGGTGTCGCTGTAAGTGCTGCCCGCGCGTTTGGCTTGGGCTGGGGTGAGCACGCGGTAAGTACCAATCACCAAGCCAGATGCGCTGTCACGCACCAACAGGTGCTCGCAATAGTCGTCAAACAAATCCATGTCGTGGCCAGGCACCTTGCCCGACAAGCGCGCACCCATCTCGGTGCCGAACACATCGAATCTCAGTTTTTGTGCTTCACGAACTTCGTCTTGATGCTGTGCCCAAGTGACTTGAACAGCGCCTTGGACTCGGCGAGGCAAGAAATCCACAGCGGAGTTGGACTGCGGTGGATGAAGTAACCCCCTGGGTAAACTCACCGGGGACAACGCGAATGTTGGGCTTGGCAATTCTTTCATGACCGGCACTCCTTTGAATCAATGCCTGCATGATCCAAATGTGCAATGACACGAAAAAGTCAGTCGCGTTAATGTTGTGTGACACCCCTTGTTCGCCTGAGGGGTGCGTGCAGGCCGGTTGGCGTCTTCAGAGCATCATGCTCAACTGAAACACCGAGTTGGGCGCTCTGGGCATCACCGGTGGCGGCAATGGTTTCAAGCGGAACTGACCCAACATCGAGGTCACACGCGTGTCGCGCGGCATGAAAGGCACCGCCACATCTTCCAGTGTTTGGGAGGCCAATGTCTCTTGCAAGTGCCGTTGAATGTTCAACTCCAAAGCCTTCATGGGGTGCGAGTCGTCGGGGTAGACCTCGTCGAATTGGTGCACCTCTTCAAAGTGCTTCACCACATCCCACAAACTGATGTCGGCGGGGTTGCCGCAAATTTGATAGCCACCACCCGGCCCACGGTGCGCGCGGATCAGACCCGCTTCGCGCAAGTCTTTCAAGATGGACTCTGTGTAAGACGCTGACAAACCCAAACCCGATGCAATTTCTTGGGTGGTGACCGGGTCGACGGCTGAGCGCGAAGTAATAAAGACAGCAATGTCTACGGCTTTGGCTGTTTTCTTCAGGATCATGGGTTCGCTCCTTGGTTGGATAGTTATTGTAGGGTTTAAATTCAATAAATCCACTCATAATCTAATTAAATTGGCATTTTTTCTAAAGTTGCTAGATAATACCTCTTCAAATCATCTTCAAATTATGACGACACCCATGGCCACTCGCACCAACCTCTACCGCATCGGTGCGGTCTCCAAGCTCAGTGGCGTGCCGGTTCCCACCTTGCGGGTGTGGCAAACGCGGTACAACGCTTTTTCACCGGCCACCTCCACCGGTCTGCACAGGCTTTATGACGAACAGGACCTGCACAAAGCCGTCCTGCTGAAAGCCTTGACCGGGCAAGGTCACGGCATCAGCCTGATCGCCGGCTTGACCCCGCCACAACTGCAAGAGTTGCTGCAAACAGGCGACCAATTGACGCGTGGCCGTGCGCTAACCCAACCGGCAGACAAGCGCCCCACCCAATGGGCCGTGATTGGCAACGCATTGGCCAAACGCTTGCAGTCGGCTTTCTTTCAAACAACCCCAACAGGCCCGTTGCTTGGCCTGCAACAGGTGTGGGCCGATCTGGAAACAGCCCTGAGCCAAGCCAACCCGCAAAGCTTCGATGTGCTGATGGTGTCGGTGAACACGCTGAACAGCGCCACAGCAGCGCAGATCGTGGCCCTGCAGCGCATGGCCCGACAAACGGTGGTGTTGTATGGATTTGGGCAAAAGGAAGCCATCGCCAGCTTGAGCCGTGCGGGCTGCAAGGTTCACCGCGAAACCTTGAACGACGAAGCTTTGGCCGATATCTTGCGCAGCGCACGGCCCCCTCTGCCCGACATCGCTACGGAAATTCAAACGGCCCTCGGGTCTATTCCACGCCGTCAATTTTCAGATGCGGTGCTGCAACGAGTGGCCAACATTCCAAGCCAAGTGCTGTGCGAGTGCCCACGCCATGTCGCCGAGTTGATTGGCCAATTGGGGCGTTTCGAAGACTACAGCCAAGACTGCCTGCAGCAAAGCCCCAAAGACGGCGAACTGCATCTGCGCCTGAACACCATGGCGGCCACGGCTCGCGCCTTGCTAGAACAAGCCTTGCAGATGGTCGCTGAGCATGAAGGCATCTCTTTGCAAGACGCACCCTGACCTGCGTGCCGTTGGAATAAAAGCATGAAACGCCATGTCGCGGCCACCTTGTTGGGGGTGGTCGGTTTGTTGACTCTGGACAACCACATCGATTGGCTGCAGCAAGACAACGGCATCGTGCTGGGCATCAATGGCAAACAGTACGACCCCAAGGGATGGCTCAGCGAACACTGGCGTGCCTGGCGGCAAGACTGTCGCCCTGTCATCGCGCCCGACTTGCAATCGCCCACAGCCCAAGCCGTGTTGCGCACCATCCAACAGCACAGCCTGCCCGATTCGCGCGAAGCTCAGCTGTTGCAGTTGCACCAATTGGGCGAATGGTCCATTGCTGAAGCCTCCTTCACCTCGCTGAACCCCAGCCTCGTGGTGTTGCGGCAGCGCCATGGTGAGTGGCAAATTCAAGACACAGCCGTCTGGAGCGGGTCGACGGCGCCCTGGAACGCCGCCCACTTCGTGCGCCAATATTTGCAACAGCAATCCCCTGATTTGCCCTTGGCACTGCTCCAATGCGTGCCCATCGACCCAGCACGCTACGCGGCCCTGACGACAGTGAGCTCAGCATGAGTTACCGCGTGGTGTGGTTCAAACGCGATTTGCGGCTGCAAGACCATGCGGCCTTGAGCCATGCAACCAGGCAAGGCCCTGTGCTGTGCCTGTACATCGTGGAGCCTGGCTTGTGGGCCTTGCCCGATGCCGCTCGGCAACACTTTGAATTTGTGCGCGAATCGCTCACCGAATTGCACCTCGAGCTTCAAGCATTGGGCGGCCGCCTTGAAGTGCGCCACGGCAGCGCTGTCGAGGTGCTGGCGAACTTGTTTGCCCACGCGCCATTTGTGGAGTTGGTCTCGCACGAAGAAACAGGCAACGCGTTCACCTACGACCGGGACCAACGCGTTGGCGCATGGTGCCAAAGCCAAGGTCTGGCATGGACCGAATGGCCCCAATTTGGCGTGGTTCGCCGCCTGAAAAGCCGCAACACATGGCAGGCACGCTGGGAAGCACACATGGCCGCACCACAAGCCGAGTGGACCGCGTTGCAGTTTGTCGCGTTGCCTCACAGCACTGGCCCTGAGGCCATGCAGCCGCCCTTGGGACTGACACACAACCCCCGCCACCGACAACGCGGCGGACGTCGTTTAGCTGAGCAAACTTTGCATGAGTTTTTGCACTTCAGAGCGCAAGAATACCGCGGTGGCATTTCTTCTCCGCTGTCATCGCCGACCGCTTGCTCGCGCTTGTCGGCTTATTTGGCGTGGGGCTGCATCAGCCTGCGAGAGGTGGTGCAAAGCACCCGCGCAACGCTGGATCAGTTGCCACCAACGGCGCAACGGCACCGCGCTGGCCTGATCGGTTTTGTGAGCCGCTTGTATTGGCATTGCCACTTCATTCAGAAGCTTGAATCGGAACCAGAAATTGAGTGGCGCAACATGCACCGCGGATACGACGGACTGCGTGAACACGACTGGAACCCCGAACATTTCAGGGCCTTGACGTTGGGCAGAACCGGTTGGCCCATGGTGGATGCCTGCGTGGTGATGTTGCGCGAAACGGGCTGGCTCAACTTTCGCATGCGGGCCATGTTGGTGTCGGTGGCGGCGTATCCCCTTTGGCTCGATTGGCGTCCGGTTGGACAGTGGCTGGCGACGCAATTTTTAGACTACGAGCCGGGCATCCATTGGAGCCAGTTACAAATGCAATCGGGCACCACCGGCATCAACACCACGCGGGTTTACAACCCCATCAAGCAAGCCAAAGACCACGACCCGAAGGGCATTTTTGTGCGCCGCTGGTTGCCCTACATGCGCCGCGTGCCCGACGCTTGGTTGTTTGAACCTTGGCGCATGCCCCCAGAAGTGCAGTTGCAGTGTGGCCTGCGCGTTGGCCCTGGCGATGACGCTGATATTCCAGCACCCTTGGTGGATTTGGCCGAGGCCACCCGAAACGCCAAAGCGGCACTGCATGCCCGCAGAGCAGATCCCGAAGTGAAGGCCGCAAAAAAAGCCGTCATCGACAAACACGCATCGCGGCAACAAACTCAGCGTCCGCAGGGCCGTCAACGCTCGCAACGCACCCAACAACAAGATCGCGCCACCTCACCCAACCTGCAAATGGGTTTCGATTTTTAACATGCACACGACTCTTTATTGGTTTCGCCATGATCTGCGCTTGCACGACGCACGCGCATTGCAACAGGCTGCGGCACACGCTTTAGCGCACCATCAACCGCTGGTGCTGGTCTATGTGCACGATGTGGCACACGATGCCCCAACGGCCTGGGGCTTTCGCCGCATGGGTCAACACCGCAGACGCTTTTTGGCCGAAACCTTGTGCGACCTGCAAACTTCATTGCACGGCCTTGGGCAGGAGTTGGTTTTTCTCAAGGGCGATCCTGTTCAAGTGCTGTTGGAATGCGCACAGCGGGTTGCAGCAGTCACCTTGTTTTGTGAAGACATTGCGGCCCCAGAAGAACAAGCGCAAATTGCGGCCTTGAAGCAAGCCGGACTGCAGGTGCACCCTGTTTGGCAGTCGAGCTTGCTCGAGCCAGAAAACCTGCCTTTTGATGTGTCCGAGATGCCGCAGGTTTTCACCACGTTTCGGCAAAAAATAGAAGCTGCGGGCGTACGGCCCTTGCCGCCACTCGAACGGCTGAGCGCCCTGCCCCCGCCACCTGCAGAGCCTTTACAGGGCCTCGCCCGCTGGCCAGCCCTCGCGGAATCACCGCAGCATTTGTTGCAAGCTGAGGCCATGCTCTCGGGGCTTTCGCTGTCCGACAGCAACAGCATCGGCAACAGCAACGGCCAAGCGGCATCCAGCGCCAGCGGTCGACCTGCTTCACCCCACTTTGTAGGCGGGGAAAGCCGTGCCTTGGCTCATGTGGCTGAGTACCTCACACCGCCATGGCCCGACCGCTACAAACAAACGCGCAATGCGCTGCAAGGCCAGCACACCAGCAGCCATTGGTCACCTTGGCTGGCGACGGGCGCTCTGTCTGCCCGCGCCGTGTGGGCCGCCCTGCAGCAATACGAACACACACACGGAGACAACGAGGGCACCTACTGGCTTTGGTTTGAATTGCTCTGGCGGGACAATTTCAGGTTTTTGCACTTACAACACGGCCGCCAACTGTATGCGGCGCGTGGCTTGTCGCAGTGGCCTCGTCCTTCGCACTTTCCGAAAGACTTTCAGCGCTGGTGCGACGGCAACACAGGCGAGCCCATTGTCGACGCGGGCATGCGCGAGTTAGCTGCCACTGGCTTCACCAGCAACCGCATGCGCCAGATCGTGGCCAGCTATTTGGTGCACGATCTGGCTTGCGATTGGCGAGCGGGTGCGGCTTGGTTTGAAGCGCAATTGGTGGACTTTGATGTCTACAGCAACCAAGGCAACTGGCTCTATGTCAGCGGCCGTGGCACCGACCCCCGCCAAGGACGGCGCTTTAATCCGCAGAAGCAAACCCAAGACCACGATCCGCAAGGCCGTTACCGCCAAGTTTGGCTGGGCCGATAATCGGTGCCCATGAATGGAATTCAATCTTGGGGCGAGACCCTGCGCTTGTTGGTCGAGTTGTCGGCCACCGCGGCCTTTGCCTTGTCAGGCTTGATGGATGCCGCACGCAAAAAACTCGATGCCGTTGGCGTGTGTGTGGTGGCATTTTTGGCCGCTTTTGGCGGCGGCACCTTGCGCGACTTGTTGCTCGACCAAAGGCCTTTTTTCTGGGTGCAACACACCGACATGCTCTGGGCCGTCCTGGCGCTGTGCGTGGGCGCCATGTTGTTCATGCGCCAGCGCCACTTTGAGGTCACCGAAAAAGCCATCCTCTGGCCAGACGCTTTGGGTTTGGGTTTGTTCACGGCCACCGGCGTTCACCATGCACTGCAAGCCCAGATGCCGCCCGTGGTGGCAGTGCTCATGGGGTTGATCACCGGCGTCTTTGGTGGCGTGTTGCGCGACATGGTCTGCAACGAAATTCCCAAGGCTTTCAAAGACCACCGCCCCTATGCCGTTTGCGCCTTTGCCGGTGCGTGGGTCTATGTGGGCCTTGGGGCAATCGACGCACCGGGTTGGTTGGCGCTGTCGGGTTGCTTGTGCGTGACCGTCGGCTTGCGGGCTTTGGCTTTGTGGCGCAACTGGCAACTGCCCGCTTGGCGGACCTGAAGCTTCTGTTGCATGCGCATTGGTTTTTCTCTTCAAACCCCCTAACCCTCGGCACTCTGGCTTGTGACGTCTAACCCATCGCTCAACACCAGCGCCTCGCTTTGGGGAGGCGTGTTCTTCTCTTTGGCGGCCGGCATGATGTGGGGCTTGGTTTTTGTGGGACCTCTGCTGTTGCCCGAATACCCTGCGGCGCTCCACACATTTGGCCGCTATTTGGCTTTTGGCCTGATTGCCTTGCCACTGGCCTACATGGACCGCCAAGAGATTCGCAGCTTGACCCGCGCCGACTGGTGGACCGCGCTCAAACTGGCCGCCATTGGCAACGTGCTGTATTACTTGTTTTTAGCCAGTGCCATTCAAAGAGCCGGTGGCGCTCTGCCCACCATGATCATTGGCACGCTGCCCGTGGTCATTGCGGTCTCAGCGAATTTGCTGAGCCACCAGCGCGATGGCCGATTTCCATGGCGCCAACTGTTGCCCCCGCTGGTGCTCATTTTGCTGGGCATTGGCTGCGTCAACCATGTCGAATGGCAAGCCTTGCTGCAACGCACCACAAACGGTTCAGCCAGCGACCTCAGCAACGAAACGTCGCGCTACATCAGCGGTGCGGCTCTGGCCGTGGGCGCGGTAATTTGCTGGACTTGGTATCCCCTGAAAAACGCCGATTGGCTGCGCGGCCATCCCGATCGGCATCCTCGCGTGTGGGCCACAGCGCAAGGACTGGCCACCCTGCCATTGGCCTTGTTGGGCTATGCCGCCTATTGGCTCTGGGCCCACACCACCCACGACCCGATGCCCATGCCTTTGGGCCCACGACCACTGGAGTTCATGGGACTCATGTTGGCGATTGGCCTGTTGGCCTCGTGGTTGGGCACCCTGTGTTGGAACGCGGCAGCCCAGCGTTTGCCCACGGCCTTGGCCGGACAACTCATTGTGTTTGAAACCTTGGCCGCACTCGGTTACGCATTTTGGTTGCGCGGCCACTGGCCCGAACCCCTCACCCTGGCAGGCGTTGCCTTGCTGGTGGCCGGTGTGGTGGGCGGGGTGCGCATCAAGGCCCAGTGATCGCGCTTGAACATGGATGGGCCCTTGATGGGACCTTGAGTTGCCCCATGTTGCGTGCTGCCAGCAAGTCCATGCTCAACAAGAGAAAAGGACTATTAGCCAAAGCCAAAAAACAAAATGACCGGTTCAGCGAAGCTGTTCATGAAGAAGGATCGTTGTCGTCGAGGGTGAAAAACAGCTGCTTAAGAAGTCAAACCTTGGGATGTCACCGCAGCCAAACACCCCAAAAAAGCAGATAATTTCCGATCGATAGTCAACTTAAAGCGGAACATGGCCACCCCTTTCAATTACAAGCACCTGTATTACTTTTGGGTGGTGGCCAAAGAAGGTGGCATCACCCGCGCGGCTGACAAACTGGACATGGCGGTCCAAACCGTGAGTGCACAAGTGCGCGAACTCGAACGCTCACTGGGCTATGCCCTTTTGAAACCCGCTGGACGCGGTTTGGTTTTGACCGATGCTGGCTTGGCGGCGATGCAACAAGCCGATCAGATCTTTCAGTTGGGTGAGATGCTGCCCACCAAAGTTCGCGATGCCGTGAGCTCGCCCACCGTTCGTCTGGCCGTGGGCATCTCGGACGGCTTGCCCAAACTGGTGGTGCAGCGCCTGCTGCAACCTGCCATGGCCGAGCCCAACTTGCGTTTGCTGTGCCACGAAGACGAGTTGGATGATTTGCTGGGCGACCTGGCGCTGCACCGTTTGGACGTGGTGCTGTCCGACCGCCCTGCGCCGAGCAACGCCAACATCAAGCTCTACAACCACGCCTTGGGCACTTCAGGGATATCTTGGTACGGCAATGCCAAGCTGGTGCAACAGGCCAAAAAGAAGTTTCCAGCCAGCCTGGCCGACGTGCCTGTTTTGCTGCCCACGGCACACGCCGCGGTACGCGGGCGTATTGACCACTGGTTTGAACAGCATGGCGTTCAGCCGCGCATTGTTGGAGAGTTTGAAGACAGCGCCTTGCTCAAGACTTTTGGTGAAAGTGGCATGGGCGTTTTCCCGGCTGCGGAGTGGGTGCACGACGAGTTGCTGGCGCATTACGACGTGCAAAAGTTGGGGGCCTGTGGCCATGTCAAAGAACATTACTTCGCGATTGGCACCGAAAAGAAAGTGCAACACCCGCTGGTTCAGCGGCTGTTGCAAATTTCTACATCACTCTGATGCCGCCGCCGTAGAGGTACGCACACTCAGCAGCATGGTCAGCGCCAAAATACCGACCACCACACCCAAGGACGCGCCCACGGGGATTTTGTAGATGTCGATCAGACACATCTTGGTGCCGATGAAGACCAGAATGACGGCCAAGCCGTAGTTCAACAAGTGGAACTTGTTGGCCACTGCCGCGAGCAAGAAGTACATGGCCCGCAGTCCCAAAATGGCAAACACGTTGCTGGTCAAAACAATGAACGGATCGCTGGTGATGGCGAAGATCGCGGGAATGGAGTCGACCGCAAAAATCACATCGGTCAAAGCAATCAAGCAGATCACCATGAACAAGGGTGTGGCGATTTTCTGACCGTTTTCAACAGTCCAGAAATTTTCACCGTCGTAGTTTTTGCTGACAGGCAACATTTTGCGCAGCAACTTGAGCGCGGGGTTGTCTTCCAAATCGGGCTCTTTGCCAGCAGCCCACCACATCTTGATGCCAGTCAAAATCAAGAACGCGCCGAACACATACAAGATCCAGTGGAACTCGGCCAGCAACCAACCGCCGACCAAAATCATGACTGTGCGCAACACGATGGCACCAATGATGCCAATCATCAACACGCGTTTTTGGAAGGCCGAAGGCACTGCAAAATACGTGAATATCATCAAGAAGACAAAGATGTTGTCCACCGCCAGTGACTTCTCGATCAAGTAGCCGGTCAAAAACTCAAGCGACTTGGTATTGGCCAACTCGGTCGAGCCAGTGCTGTCCTTGATGGCCCACCAAAACAAGCCGTTGAACATGAAGCTCAAGGCGATCCAGATGATCGACCAGTTCAAAGCTTCTTTCACACCAATTTCATGGCTGCCTTGCTTTTTCAGCACGACAAAATCGACAAAAAGCGACACCAAGACAATGGCTACAAAAGTAGCCCATAGCCATAAGGGGGCAACGGTTTCCATTAACAACTCCTTGGTTTATTTCATTACCAGAACGGATAAATTCCGTCTGCAGAATTCCGGGCACTTTACTCGCTTAACAAAGCAACAGCAGCGCCCTGAAACTTGGACAGATTATTACTGAGCAAAATAAAGAATAACTTCCTATTTTTAGGAATGTCACACTGGATTTATCTGCTATCGGTGTACGCGGGCAGGCAAAAAAATGCCCCCATCTGGGGGCATTTTGGGGTTCGAGCAGTGATCACTCGGACGCGTTCACTCAAACGCGTTCAATCACCAGCGCAATGCCCTGCCCGACACCAATGCACATGGTGCACAGGGCATAACGGCCCGCTGTTTGCTGCAAGCGGTTGATCGCCGTGGTGACCAACCGTGCACCCGAGGCGCCCAGCGGATGGCCCAAGGCAATCGCACCGCCCCAAGCGTTCACGCGAGCATCGTCGTCTTTCAGACCCAGCAAGCGCAGCACAGCCAGGCCTTGTGCGGCAAAGGCTTCGTTCAGTTCAATCACATCCATGTGGTCGAGAGTCAAACCGGTTTGTGCCAGTACCTTGAGTGTGGCGGGGGCTGGGCCAATGCCCATCACGCGCGGGGCCACACCGGCAGTGGCCATGCCCACCACACGCGCCTTGGGTGTCAAACCATTTTTGGCGGCGGTGGCTTCGTCGGCCAAAAGCAAAGCGCAAGCGCCGTCGTTCACACCCGAGGCATTGCCTGCGGTCACGGTGCCGTCCGGGCGCACCACACCTTTGAGCTTGGCCAACGCTTCTAGGCTGGTTTCGCGGGGGTGTTCGTCGGTGTCCACCAGAATGGCGTCCCCCTTTTTCTGAGGAATGCTCACGCCCACGATCTCGCGGGCCAAGTGCCCTGCCCTGATGGCGGCCACCGCACGCAACTGGCTGTTGTAGGCCATCAGGTCTTGCGCTTCTCGCTCGATCTTGTAATCGGTGGCCACGTTCTCGGCGGTCTCGGGCATCGAGTCCACGCCGTACTGGGCCTTCATCAGTTTGTTCACAAATCGCCAGCCAATCGTCGTGTCGTACACCGCGTTGGCGCGGCTGAACGCGCTCTCGGCCTTGGGCATGACAAACGGAGCGCGGCTCATGCTTTCCACGCCACCCGCAATCATCAAACCGGCTTCGCCCGACTTAATGGCGCGGGCAGCGGTGCCAATGGCATCCAGTCCCGAACCACACAGCCGGTTGATCGTGGCACCGGGCACGTCAATGGGTAATCCCGCCAGCAAGCTGCTCATGTGGGCCACATTGCGGTTGTCTTCACCCGCTTGGTTGGCGCAGCCGTACAGCACGTCGGTCACCGCAGCCCAATCGACGTTGGGATTGCGCGCCATCAGGGCACGCAGTGGCACTGCGCCGAGGTCATCGGTGCGCACGCTGCTCAAAGCACCGCCGTAGCGGCCAAACGGGGTACGGATGGCATCGCAAATGTAGGCTTGGTTCATATTTTCAGTCTCCGGATTGGGTATTCATGCATTTTATTGCATGTATTGATGGTTGATGAGATTGATTCTAGGACCTCACCTGTTTAAACAGCCGCTGGCTCACAGCCCTGTGCGCAGGCTGCCCTTGAAAGAACATAGGACAATCCACCCCATGCTGATCCAACCCTCACAAGCCGATGTGCGCCGCTTTTTTTGCGGTGTTTATGCCAAATCCAAAACCCCTGCGCCGCTCGAACCGATGGAAATGTTGGTCAGCCAATGGATTGAGGAGCACCCCGAATACCATGCCGAATTGGCCGATGTCGATGCCGCGCTGGCGGCTATGCACACCGCAGACCCGGCTCGAGAAAATCCATTTCTGCATTTGTCCATGCACCTGTCCATCAGCGAGCAATGCAGCATTGACCAACCCCGGGGCATTCGCCAAGCGGTGGAATTGCTCACCCACCGGTTGAACTCGCTGCACGATGCGCACCACCAGGCCATGGAATGTCTGGGCCGCATGGTGCATGAAAGCCAACGCTCTGGCCGCATGCCCGATGGGGAAGCCTACATCGCTTGCGTGCAAAGGCACGCCACCAAAGACTGAGTCGTATCAGGTCGCCATGCGGCCTTGGATGTGCGACAAGATGTCGGCCACGGCCACTTTGGTGGCTTCAGCGTCACGGCGGTGTTGGTACTCGACTTGACCCTCTTTCAGGCCTTTGTCGCCAATGGTCACGCGGTGCGGCACACCGATCAATTCCCAATCGGCAAACATCGCGCCAGGGCGCTCGCCCCGGTCGTCCAACATCACATCAACGCCTTCGGCGAGCAAGGCTGCATAAATACGTTCGGCTTCAGCCTTGACGGCTTCGCTGCGGTCCATGCCAATCGGGCAAATGACCACTGTGAACGGGGCAATGGCGTCGGGCCAGATGATGCCGCGCTCGTCGTGGTTTTGCTCAATGGCGGCCGCAGGCAAGCGCGTCACACCAATGCCGTAACACCCCATTTCCAAAAATTGGGGCTTGCCGGTTTCGTCCAAGAATGTGGCATTCATGGCTTTGGAGTACTTGGTGCCCAGGTAAAACACATGGCCCACTTCAATGCCCCGTTCAATGGCCAATTCGCCTTGACCATCGGGCGACTTGTCGCCGGCCACCACGTTGCGAATGTCGGCCACCAAAGCAGGTTCAGGCAAATCGCGGCCCCAGTTGACACCGGTGATGTGGAAGTCTTCTTCGTTGGCACCGCAAATCCAATTGGCCATCACGGCCACATCGCGGTCAGCCACGGTGTGCACGGGCTTTTTCAGATTCAAGGGACCCAAGTAGCCAGGCTTGCAGCCAAAGTGCTCTTCGATTTCGCTCAGCGTGGCAAAACGGAAGCCGCCTTCCATGCCCGGCAATTTGCCGACCTTGACTTCGTTCATGTCGTGGTCGCCGCGCAGCAGCAAAAGCCAGACTTGCGACTTCACGATCTCGCCCTGCTCGTTCAGCACATCGGTGGCCAGCACCAGCGACTTGACGGTTGTGGACAAGGGCACATTCAGCAAGGCGGCAACGTCTTCGCAGGTGCTCTTGCCGGGCGTGGCTGTCTTGGTCAGCGCTTGAGTGGCTTCGCCACGCACTTGGCTGTGGGCCAAGGCCTCGGCTTTTTCGATGTTGGCCGCGTAATCGCTGTTCGGGCAGTACACGATGGCGTCTTCGCCCGTAGCCGCTATCACCTGAAACTCTTCAGACAAATCGCCACCGATAGCACCACTGTCCGCCGCCACCGCGCGGTAGGTCAAACCAAAACGGTCGAAGATTTTGCGATAAGCCGCAGCCATCACTTGGTAGCTGGCCTTGGCGCTGACCACGTCGCGGTCAAAACTGTAGGCGTCCTTCATGATGAATTCACGGCCACGCATCAGGCCAAAGCGAGGGCGGCGCTCGTCGCGGAACTTGGTCTGGATTTGGTAAAAGTTTTTCGGCAATTGCTTGTAGCTGCGCACTTCCTGGCGCACCACGTCGGTCACCACCTCTTCGCTGGTCGGCTGGATCACAAAATCACGGCCGTGGCGGTCTTTGATGCGCAACAACTCGGGG